>Ga0181587_10000299_pt1 | contig 40167 bp, 35 predicted proteins | sample 071ome_27_FD_132463 | JGI IMG/M metagenome (GOLD analysis project Ga0181587, IMG submission 132463) | Coastal salt marsh microbial communities from the Groves Creek Marsh, Skidaway Island, Georgia - 071409AT metaG (megahit assembly) | ecosystem: Environmental > Aquatic > Marine > Intertidal... | reverse complement strand
TCTATCAACAAGATTTTTGCCCAGCGATCCAACGTACTGAGTCCCTCGTTTTACCGCATGCTCCGAGAAATTATCCGCTTTTACCGTCAGGCGCCCGAGCTGCTCGAAGGCCGCGATACGAGTACGACACTCGGCGAGTATTTAGAGCAAGGACGCTTCGGCAAGGCATTTATAGAGCAGCACATCATTCCCATGGGAGCGGCTATCTGGTCGGCTTCTCCCGACGGCATGTTCGATTTTCCGGCCCGCTCTTTCGCTCAATTTTTTCACAACCACGGCTTTTTGCAGTGGAAGGGACGCCCCCAGTGGCGCGTCGTACAGGGCGGATCAAAACAGTACGTAGGCGCCTTAACATCTTCCTTCTCGGACCGTATACATACCCGCTCTCCCGTCCAGTCCGTGCGCCGTAGAGACGGAGGCGTCACCCTGGAAATTGCGGGCCAGTCTCCTCTAGAATTTGACGAGGTCATCCTGGCGACGCACAGCGATCAGTCGCTGCGCCTACTGGCCGATCCAACAGAGCAAGAGCGCGAGATTCTCGGGGCTATCCGCTACCAAGAAAACGAAACCGTCTTACATACAGACGCTTCTCTACTGCCCAAAACGCAGCGAGCCTGGGCCAGTTGGAACTACTACCTTCCCTCCGCGCAGGCCAGCGCGCCCACTGTAACCTACAACATGAATATCCTGCAAGGACTGACGAGCCCACATCCCTTTTGCGTCAGTCTCAACCGGCACGAAGAAATTGATGCGCGGCATGTCTTAGAGCGCATGACCTACCACCATCCCATATACGATCTCGGCACGCTCGACGCCCAGCTGCGCCGCAACGAGATCAGCGGAGTGCGCAACACGCACTACTGCGGCGCCTACTGGGGATACGGCTTTCACGAGGACGGAGCGCGCTCTGGTATCGAAGTAGCCGAAGCCATTGAAGAAAAAGCAGCGACCGGTGTTTAGCTGTATCTACGAGGGACGCGTGCGTCACCGCCGTTTTACTCCCGCAAAGCACGCTTTTGATTACAACCTATTTATGATGTACCTCGACCTAGACGAGCTCCCGAGCCTATTCGATCCGCACTGGCTGTGGTCTCCTGACCGGTTCAATATGGCTCAGTTTCGCCGCGCCGATCACATCGGAGACCCGCAGCAAAGCCTTAAAGAGAGTGCTCAAGATTTAGTGGAAACACACTGCGGTCGTCGCCCCAGCGGTCCCGTGCGCCTGCTTACTCACCTGCGCTACTTTGGCTACCGCTTTAACCCTGTCAGCTTTTATTACTGCTACAGTGCCGATGAAGCGCTGGAAGCCATCATCGCGGAAATAAACAATACGCCCTGGGGCGAACAATACGCCTATGTGCTCGACGAAAGGCACAACGAGGGGCGCGAGAATAAAAAGTGTTACCGCTTAGACAAAGCCTTTCACATTTCGCCTTTTATGGGCATGGAACAGCACTACACGTGGCACTTTACGGCGCCGGCGGATCACCTGAGCGTGCACATGCAGAGTCACGAGCAGGAAACCGCACTCTTTGATGCGACAATGAATCTACAGCGCACAGAAATCAGCCGAAGAGCGCTGGCCCGCGTGCTAGCGCAGTATCCATTCATAACGGCCCGCGTTACCGGCGCCATTTACTGGCAGGCACTGCGCCTGTGGCTAAAACGCATTCCCTTTTATCCCCATCCTTCGCCTAGCAGAGGAAGCTAATGAGTCAGACAACCGCCCCTACTCTACCCCCAACCGCAAAGCCGCAGCCCACCTCCCTGCCCAACGCCTGGGCTCGCCGCATGGTACTCGCAAAAATGAGCCGTTTTACCAAGGGGCATCTCACCATCGAAGATGGGGAACAGGTCTGTAAATTTGGGCGTGAAGACGATACGCTTAGCGCACACGTCAAAGTCCTAGATCCGCGCTTTTATCGCTATATGGCGCTGGGAGGCAGCCTAGGAGCAGCCGAAGCCTACATCGACGGGCTCTGGGAAACCGACGACCTGACAGCGCTCTGTCGCATCGTCGTGCAAAACGGCGAGGCACGCGACAAGATGGAACGCGGCTGGGGCTGGCTGGCCAAGCCTGCGCACCATCTCTTTCACATCCTGCACCGCAACACGACGACCAATAGCCGCCGCAACATTGCCGCTCACTACGATTTGGGCAACGAGTTTTTTCGCCTCTTTCTCGACGACAACCTCATGTATTCATCGGCGATCTTCCCCAAACCGGAAAGCAGCTTAGAGGAGGCTTCACGACATAAGTTAGAGCGGATTTGTCACATGTTGGAATTGGGCCCCAACGACCATCTGCTCGAAATTGGCACCGGATGGGGCGGGCTCGCCCTGCACGCAGCACAGCACTACGGCTGCCGCATAACGACTACGACCATCTCACAGCAGCAATACGACTTAGCGACCCAACGCATAGCCGATGCGGGCCTGTCCGAACGCATCGAAGTCCTCTTGGTCGACTATCGCGACTTAAAGGGTCAGTATGATAAAATCGTTTCCATCGAAATGATTGAGGCTGTCGGCCACCACTACTACGACGCCTATTTTAGCCAGTGCAGTCACCTTCTCAAACCCGACGGCCTTATGCTACTGCAGGCCATCACCATTGGCGACTGGTTTTTTGAAGCCCACACGCGCACGGTCGACTTTATCAAACGCTACATATTTCCAGGCTCGTGCATTCCCTCTGTCACTGCCATGGCGCAGTCTCTTTCCCGCGAGTCCGACCTACGCATTGTAGACCTGCGCGACATCGGCCCGCACTATGCGCGCACCTTACGCATCTGGCGAGAGCGTTTTTTCGAGCACATAGAAACCGTGCGCTCGCAGGGTTTTAACGAGGAATTCATACGCATGTGGGCCTTCTACCTGTGCTACTGCGAAGCGGGCTTTGCCGAGCGCTATATCGGCGATGCACAGATTCTATTAGCCAAACCGCAAAACCGCCGGCACGCGGAATTCGCCTAGTCTCTGCACCTTTAAAAAGCCAATGGAAGGATACAACGTCTCTCTCCTCGGTCAGGGCCTGCTCGCCGCAACCCTATTCATGTTTGCTCTCTATGCCCAACAGCGGCGCACGCAGGATGCGACCCCTGTGGATATAGGCTGGGCCATCGGCATTGGATTCGTCTCGGTCTACCTGGCATCGAACGGCCAAGGGGATCTCTATAGACGAGTTATTGTAGGCACCCTAACCGCTCTCTGGGCACTCCGCCTTTCCTGGCATCTGCACGCTCGACGCGGTCCTGCAGAAGACGGCCGCTACGCCATGCTTCGCCAGCAGTGGGGCGAAAGAGCACAGCGCAACTTCCTCCTTCTATACCTAGCCCAGGCGCTGCTTATTACCTTTTTCTCAATCCCAAGTCTGCTCGCCGCGGCCAACCCCAACCCCCTTTCCATCCTAGACGGATTCGGCGTGGCAATATGGCTGGTGGCCATTGGTGGAGAAGGCCTAGCCGACGCGCAATTACACCGTTTTCGCAGCCAGCCGACTAACGCAGGGCGCACGTGCCAGCAAGGCTTGTGGAATTACTCACGCCACCCCAACTACTTTTTCGAATGGCTACATTGGTTTGCCCCAGTCGCTTGGGCCATTCCCCACGACTGGGGCTGGTTGAGTCTAATGGCCCCCGTCGTCATGCTCTATCTGCTCTTCTCCGTCACGGGTATACCCTATGCTGAAAAGCGCGCCCTGCTGAGTCGAGGGGACGAATACCGCGCATATCAAGAGCGCACGCATGCCTTTTTTCCCTTTTTTCACAAGACAGCCCGAACTAAAGACGTATCCGCAAAAGAGGTCACGCTATGAAGAACGCACTACGATGGGCCGAGCGCGGCCTGCTCCCCGATGCTCTTATTCGCACGGGGATCCGCAAACTCCTGGGCCATCGAATCGCCGAAATAGATCCCGGAGACTGCCAAGATCGCACCCAACACCTAGAGCAGTTTATCGCAGCAATGGACGAGAGCCCTATTGCGCTGCATACGCGCGAGGCCAACGAACAGCACTATGAACTACCACCGGCCTTTTTTGAGAAGGTGCTCGGCGCACACTTGAAGTACAGCTCCTGCTACTATGCCACGGGAAAAGAAACGCTCGACGAGGCAGAGGCTGCCATGCTCGAACTCTACGGAGAGCGAGCCGAACTCGCCGACGGCATGGAAATACTAGAGCTGGGATGCGGCTGGGGTTCGCTCACCCTATGGATGGCGACAACTTTCCCCAATAGCCAAATTACGGCGGTGTCAAACTCGGCGCCGCAGCGACAATTTATTGAAGACCGCTGCGCCAAACGCGGCATCGACAACGTGCGCGTCCTCACCTGCGACATGAACGAGTTTGCGCCCGAAGGAACCTACGACCGGGTCGTTTCAGTCGAAATGTTCGAGCATTTGCGAAACTACCGCGCGATGCTCAAACGCGTTGCGAGCTGGCTTAAAGACGACGGCAAGTTATTCCTCCATATTTTCGTCCACCGCCAGAACCCCTACTTATTTGAAGTGAAGAGCGACGACGACTGGATGAGCAAGTATTTCTTTACGGGGGGCATGATGCCCAGTGACGACCTTTTTCACTACCTGCAAGAGGATTTTCACCTCCAAGGACACTGGCGCATAAGCGGAACCCACTATGCGCGCACCGCCCGCCACTGGCTCGAAAAGTTGGATATGCAGCGCAACGAAATAGACGCGCTATTTGTCGAGACATATGGCCAAGCCGACAGCACCGTTTGGCGGCAGCGTTGGCGTATTTTCTTTATGTCGTGTGAGGAATTATTCGGCTACGACAGAGGACAGGAGTGGTGGGTGTCGCACTACTGCATGGTCAAACGCAGCTAGTTCCATATTGGCAACAAATAGAGAGCTAAGCCCGCACGCACCGTCCATAGAGCTGTGCGCAGCCAGTTGCTCCGCACCAGCCAGGCGTGACGCTCTGAGTCGAACCCCTTTAGCAGCGCGTTGTGGCAAGGGACCTGCCACGCAAAGGTGGAAAGCCAGACTAGAGCGAGCAGCCCTAGGCCTATCCAAAGCAGGGCCGGTGATAGATCTGATGTAAAGGAAACACACAGAGCCAGCGCTGCACTTGCTTCCAAAAGCATAGCCGGGCCAACAACCCACCCCGTGCGACGCACGTGCTGCAGTTGGTAAGCAACAAACCCACCGCGTCCAACGGTTGAAAAAAGTGGATAGTGGACCAGCTGCACAAACCATATTACCCCGCACATATAGCAGGTAGCAGCCGCGTGCAGCAGCAAAAGCGCCTTCACGCTTTACTCTTCTGTAGGGCATCTAGCGCGCGCTGGCGCGCAAACGCGTGGTCAACAATCGGCTCTGGATAGTCTGAGCCGAGCGTCACGCCTGCGGTGCGCAACACGTGATCAGGTGCGCGCCATGGTGCGTGGATATAGCGAGACGGCACCTGGGCCAATTCGGGGACCCAGCGCCTGACATACGTGCCCTCCTGGTCAAACTTTTCACCCTGCGATATGGGATTAAATATGCGAAAGAACGGGGCGGCGTCGGCTCCACATCCGGCAACCCACTGCCATCCCATACTGTTGTTTGCCAGGTCAGCATCTACCAGCGTATCCCAAAACCACTCTGCACCGCGACGCCAATCGATCAGCAGATCCTTGACCAAGAAAGACCCGACGATCATCCGCACTCGATTATGCATCCAACCCGTTTGCCACAGCTGCCGCATACCTGCATCCACCAGCGGATATCCAGTCTGCCCTATCTGCCAAGCACGCAGTCCATCCCGATCTTCGCACCAGGGAAAAGAGGCAAACTGCTCGCGCAGCGGATGCTGATCTAAATGGGGAAAATGGTACAGAAGATGATGAGAAAACTCTCGCCAACCCAATTCGCGTAAAAAAGAAGAGGCCCCTTCTCCGCGCACCTCGCGCAGCGCCGAAGCAATTTGGCGCGGACTTATTTCTCCAAAGTGCAGGTGGGGAGACAAGCCCGAGGTCCACCGCTCTGCCGGACGATCGCGCCCCTCGGCATATCTGTGCACGGATTCCGACAGAAAGCACTGTAATGCTTCTTGGGCTCCCCCGTAACCAGGGTGCCATTCTGCGCGCAGTCCGGTAGCCCAGTCAACCTTCGGCAGCAGACTCAGTGCCGACAGCGCGAGGCCGTCGGCAGGCTCAGAGGGCGATGGGAAAACGCTCGGAACAGAGGCAGTGCTATAGTCGACCCCTTCCTGCAGACAGCGCTTCCAAAACGGCGTGAATACCTGATAGGGATTCCCTTGGCCAGTCGCGATAGTTCCGGGTTCGAAAAAGAATGCGTCGTTGCTGGCGTGCGTCTCGATTCCAACCCGCGCGCACGCCTGTTCAACCTTTGATTCTACCGCACGCGCAGCGGGTTCACAGCGACGCTCAAAATAGATGCTCGTCGCACCGATTCGCTGCGCCACATCCACTAGCACTTCCGTTGGATCTCCCCGTCGGAGGTGTAGGTAACTACCTCGTGCTTCTAAACCAGAGGAAAGTGCCTGTAGCGAGTGGTGAAGCCACCACCGACTGGCCGCACCCAGCGACCAATCCCCCATCTCTCTCTCATCGTGAATATACAGGGGTAGTGCGTGTCCACCGTGATCACAAGCAGCAGCTATACCTGCATGGTCTTCTATGCGCAAGTCACGACGATACCAAACGATGGCAACGGGTTCGCTCACAGACGACCTTTAATCCATCTCAACAGAGATCCGACAACCGGCATATAGGCAAACAGACCGCCGGCAGCATCCCAGAAGTCACGATGCATTACGACCCTGCCTTCGCGATCAAAGCGAATCTGGCTCATTCCTTCAGATTGCGTCCAGGCCCCGTTGTTTAAATTTCGGAACTTGATATCCATTACCCAGCGGAAATAGTAGTCTACCCCAGAGCGAGCTACATCTTTCACTTCAATACGCACCATTTCAGTGGCCGCTAAACTTTCAGCCAAATAGTGGGCGATCTCCTCATTTGTGCTGATTTCTTTAATTGTATCGTTGAAATAAGCGTCAGAGGCATATACAGAGCGCACGCTGTCAGCAATGGTCTCAGGATCCCACTCACGCAGAAACTCGGTGAAGCGAGCAATTGCCTGCACTTCATCAGGGCTGCCCTCAACAAAGCCGCTTCCTATGACTAGTGCCGTCTGTTCTAACGCCTCTCCGTATGACACTGCGCTCTCCTCTTCTGCGTAAACGGCCCACGCGTAGCAGCATGCTGTCACGCACGCAAATAATGCGAATGGGAAAGATCGCCTCATCCCAGTCACTACAGTCATTAGTTATTGAAGACTTCAAACTCCAGCGTTTCCAGGTGAGAACGCATCTTTTGCAAGGCGCGGTTGCGCAACTGGCGCACGCGCTCGCGCGTTACGCCCATTTCTCCGCCGATTTCCTCTAACGTTTTGCAAGAGGCTCCTTCAAGGCCGAAGTAGTCGTTGATAATTTGCACCTCACGGGGTTCAAGCGTTTGCAGACTTTCGCTCAGCACCTCAACGAGTTCTTCGGGATCCACACCATTGTTGTCGTCTCCAATAGCGAACGCTTCTAACGTAGGCGTCTCTTCTCCCTCAAAGAGCGGCGCATCAAGTGACATATCCTGCAGACCGGCTTCCATCGCATTACGCAGGCGATCTGAGGTCATGTCCATTCGGTCGGAAACCTCGAAAAATGTGGGCTGCCGTCCCAAGGTCTGGCTTAGTTCAGACGTCTCGCGCTCTACGGCATGCTGATCGTGGATGTGACTCATGGGCAGACGCGCTGCGCGGAAATCGCGCGGCAGGGCTTTTAAAATCGCCTGACGAATCCACCACACGGCATAGGTTATAAACTTGAATCCACGTGTTTCATCAAATTTGTTGACCGCGCGGATCAACCCCATGTTGCCTTCCGCAATCAAGTCCATGAGCAGTGGACCATCCTGAGGACAATACTCGCGAGCAACGCTCACCACAAAGCGAAGATTAGCTTTTACCAATTTCTCAAGAGCGTCTTGGTCACCACTGCGTATCTTCGCGAAAAGTTCGATTTCTTCTTTCCGTTTCAGAGGCTGGTTATTCTTGATCTCTTCCCAGTATACGTCTAGGATGTCGCTGCTTCCACTTTTTTTATTGTCGCGAACTTCACGCATCGTGCGCCTCCTAAAGTTAGACAAAACCTTGAATTATAACTTTTCTACACCACAATCTAAACAAGTGTCTATGTTTTGTCAACGTTTATTTTGAAAAATACGCGTTTTTTGTTTGACAAACCGCAGAATCATGCCAATTTCATAGTATGCCTGATAATAAAAATTACACGATGAAAGTAGTCACCCAGCGCACTGGCCTAACCCAACACACGATTCGAGTGTGGGAAAAGCGCTACGGTGCAGTCAATCCGGAGCGAACGTCGACTAATCGCCGCCTCTATTCCGAAGCAGACGTTGAGCGACTCCTACTACTGCACAGAGCCACGGCCCAGGGACATAGCATAGGCCGCATCGCGCCTCTCTCAGACGAAGAACTCAAAACTCTCATTGACGAGCACTCTCTCCCTCCGGCTGTGACGCAGCCCGGTTCCACATCGCCCCATTTCACAGTGGAAGATCCAATCGCAGAATCCTCCGTTCAACGCTGCCTAGATGCCGTAGCAGTAATGGACAGCAATGCACTCACGCGCGAACTCATGGACGCAGAAATTGCGATGGGGCGCAATCGCCTACTCGTCTCCGTCATAGATCCTATAATGAACAGGGTCGGAGAAATGTGGAGTGAAGGAACTCTGCGCGTTGCAGATGAACATCTGGCGACCTCAGTAATACGCACATTCTTGGGCACGATGCATTCCAATAATCGTGCCCCTCAAGGAGCTCCCGTGCTCGTTGCCACAACGCCGGCAGGGCAGTGGCATGAGATCGGCGCACTCCTGGCGAGCCTAACTGCGCAAAGCGCAGGATGGAACACGCTGTATATGGGCCCCAATCTACCTGCTGAGGAAATCGCTGGAGCAGCTATTGCCCATTCGGCCAGTGCCGTGGCACTGAGCATCATCTATCCCGGGGACGATAGCCTCCTCAGCACCGAACTGGCCAAGATTCAGCGCGCATTGCCCGATATACCGCTTCTCATAGGCGGTCGCGCCGCATTGCACTACAAGCCTACGATTGACGAAATTGGCGCACATTACATAGGGCAGCTCGCTCTAATGCCCGAATTGCTTTCAGAAATCACTTCGTCTAATTTTTTTTATAGACAAAAGGTTGACAAAGCATAGGCTGAAGATATACTCATGACAAGTTGAGTAACTTATAGCGCAATACGGCGCTTTATTAAGGAGAATGTCATGAGAATCGCCCGTTTAGCAGTTTCAGCCTTCGCAGTCGCAAGTCTTTGCTTTTCCGCTAGCCCCACCCAGGCACAAGACAAGGACATTGTCGATACGGCCGTAGAAGCAGGCACGTTTAACACGCTGGCTGCTGCTTTAACCGCCGCCGACCTAATTGAAGTCCTTAAGGGAGAGGGTCCTTTCACCGTATTCGCACCAACGGACGAGGCCTTTGCCAAGCTACCTGAGGGTACCGTCGAATCGCTTCTTCTACCTGAGAACAAAGATCAGCTCATCGCCATCCTCCTTTACCACGTAGTTGCTGGCTCAGTCACATCAGATGTGGTCGTCACTCTGGACTCCGCTGCAACGGTGAACGGTGCATCCGTTACGATCACCACCTCCGACATGGGCGTGATGGTTGATGCCGCCAACGTTACTGCTGTCGATATTTTGGCCAGCAACGGTGTAATTCACGTCATCGACTCTGTCATTTTGCCCCCGGCTGGTCCTACCGCCGTCGAGAGCACTTCTTGGGGCACGGTGAAAGACGAAGCAGTCCGCTAGTACAGCAGCTCCACACGTAAGATCTTCATCGCACAGAACCGCCAGCGCACATGGCATTGCGCTGGCGGTCTTTGCGTTCTAGGGACTTATTGCGCTTTATTATAGTCTATGGAAGGCGAATATCTATCTCTGAAACCCAGCCTAGGCGGCGCAGTAGCCTTTGCCGCAGCCTACTTTATTGTGGGCTTTCCGCTCAAGCTCATTGGCGGTGCGCTCTTTCGTCAGCCTTGGTCACAAAAACTGCTGTTCTACACGATCGTTCCGTTCTATTCCCCTCGGTCTTGGGATCGTAGCCCCACTAGAGCCGCAGGTGATCTTTCCTTCGCCGGCCGGACTGCGCTACAGTGGCTTCTCATATGCTTCTGCATATATGCCATCTATTGGCACTTGGTGGATCGCTACGCCCCGTCCGCATTTATCCGAGCCTATATGGCCTTTCCCTGCTTTTACGTCATAACCGAAACGATGGGCGCAATATTTCGCCTGCTGTTTTTGAGCAGCGGACGCCTGATTGGCCCCGTGCACAATCGTCCACTCTTAGCTCGTTCCCTCGCCCACTTTTGGGGCAGCTGCTGGAATCGTTGGGTAGGCGAGTGGCTGCGTCATATATTTTTCTTTCCTCTCATGCGCCACCCGCGCCTTGGCCTTTTCGCGGCCTTTGTCGCTTCGGGTATCTGGCATGAACTAATCCTGACCGTGCCGCACTACTTCATGGGGTTTCCAGTCCAGTTTGGCCCCATGGCCGCCTACTTTTTGATTCAGGGCATTGCGCTTCTCATAGAGCCTCGCCATTGGGATCGTCGCCTGCAGCGACTGTATATGTATATCGTTGTCATTGGACCCGCTCCCCTGGTGGCCAATAATGCCTTCTTGAATGCCTTTCTCCTCTAGCATCATCTTTTTGGAGCCACACTCATATAATCCCATTTGGCGATTTGACGAATGCGAAACTCGGGGTATATTCGTCCAATGAAAGATCAAATAAACTATTCGATCAAAATTGCGGCCCAGCGCTCTGGCCTCACAGCGCACGTTATTCGCATATGGGAAAAGCGCTATGAGGCCGTTACGCCTCAGCGCACGGCAAGCGGCAGGCGACTTTATAGTCCAGCCCAGATTGAGCGATTAAAGTCGCTGAGCTGCCTTACGCAGGCCGGTCATTCTATCGGGCACATTGCGAATCTCTCGGATGAGCAGCTGCAGGATATGGCCTCTGAAACGCCGACCGAAGTGCCACAGCTAATCCCCCCACCCGAACAGTCCGTAAACGAGCGTACCGCTCAGGCCATTGTGGAGCGCTGCATGGGCGCCGTAACGAGCCTAGACCCACAAGCCTTGGATATTGAGCTCCGACGGGCGGCACTCCAGTTTGATCACGCTAAGCTCATAACGCATATCATCGAGCCCTTTATGTCGATGATTGGCCAGCAGTGGCGAGAAGGCAACCTGCGCATTGCCAGTGAACATCTCGCGTCCGTCGTAGTGCGCTCTTTCATAGACAGCATTCGCACTACTCTACAGGTCCCAGACGATGCGCCGAATCTGCTGGTTACAACGCCCCTCGGACAAATGCACGAGCTGGGTGCCCTCTTTGTATCGGCCTTGGCTGCGACAGAGGGATGGCAGACGACGTATTTGGGCTGCAATATATCGGCCGCTGATATCGCCGTAGCGGCACAGAGACAGGGCGCCCGCGCCATAGCTCTGAGCATCGTGTATTCGATCGACAAAGAAACGTTGCGCGATGAACTCAGCCAGCTTCGCCAGCATCTGGGGCGCGGCGCTGTCATTATTGCGGGCGGTGCAGGCGCCTCACAGTGTCGAGATATTCTCGAACACGTCGACGCCATTTACGTAGACCAGCTTAACGAGCTCCGTCCAACGCTATCTGCCCTCCGTCTCAATGCAGCGTAGTGTCGTCCTCCTCCGATTACTCTTTCTCGTATCCATCGCCTACCAAGAGGCAAATGCCGCGACCCTAAGCGGCTTTGTGAGAGACAGAGAAGACGGCGAAAACCTACCCAATGCAACTATCGCTTTCGACGATCTTACCCTCGGCACGCTGAGTAATGCAGACGGCTACTATGCCGTGCAAAATATCCCCGCTGGCCGCCATGCACTGACGGTCTCCTACGTTGGATACCAAGCCTGGCGCGATACCATCGAATGCGTCGAGGAAGATCAGATTCGCATAGACGTTGAGCTACGCAGTGAATCTATCCGCATAGAAGAAGAAACCATCGTCACAGCTGATCGCCTGCAAGACGAACTGCGGCAACAGGTCAGCGTTACGTCACTACAGGCCAAAACGCTAGAGCGCCTGCCTTCTGTAGGTGAACCCGACCTGCTCCGTAGCCTCCAACTCCTACCCGGGGTCCAATCGGCTTCTGACATCAGCAGCGGCCTTTACGTGCGCGGTGGCGGGCCAGACCAGACGCGCATTTTGCTTGACCAAGTCCCTCTCTACAATCCCGCTCACGCCTTTGGCTTTTTCTCGACGTTCAATCCGGATGCCATAAAAGACATCACCTTTTACAAGGGCGCCTACCCCGCACAGTACGGGGGCAACCTAGGGGCCGTGCTCGATGTGCAAAACAAAGAGGGTAATCGTCGGCGCATAAGCGGACGCGGCGGCATCAGCCTCATTTCAGGCCGCTTGCTCACCGAAGGACCTCTGGAGAATGGGTCTTGGCTCGTTGCCGGTAGAAGGACGTATTTAGATCCCGTCCTAGCCGCCGTTCGCAGGACGGGAGTCGATGTACCCGACTACTATTTCTACGACTTTAACGTCAAGGTAAATCGCTCACTAAGCGACTCCGACACGATGGTACTGAGCGCCTATTGGGGACGAGATCGACTCGACTTTACGCTCGACCCAGACGCGGAGACGTACTTTAACATCCTCTGGGGCAATAGAGCGGTAAGCGGGCGTTGGAAACGGGTTTTTTCCCCCACGCTCTTCGGGCGCTTTACCGCATTTTTCTCCGAATACGAAAGCGATATCGCACTGAGTTTCTTCGAAACGCCAATCTCTTTTGGAAATCAGGTGCGCGATCTGACCTTTGGAGCTGACATCGACTATTTTGCAAGCGCTCGCCACACCATCAAAAGCGGTTTACAGCTCAGTCGCTACGCCTTTGATTTCGCCTCCTCTTTTAACCGACAGTCGCAGTTCTCGCTTGAGACCAACCCACTCCTGCTATCGGCCTATGCCCAAGATGACTGGCAGATAACCCCGTTAACCGACCTGCGATTAGGCCTGCGTTCAAGCTTTTTTAGTGAGGGCAATCGCACCTTGCTCGAACCCCGATTCTCGCTCTCTCGCACGCTCCAGCCCGGCTGGCGTGCCAAACTGGCCGGCGGCCTGTATCACCAGTATCTCCAGCTGGTAACCTCCGAAGGATTTAGCGGAGGGGACTTCTGGGTTCCGCTGGACGAAAGCGTGCCCCCCGGTCGTTCTTGGCAGCTCGTTGCCGGCCTGGAGTGGGAGCCCTCCCAGCGCTATCGAATGAGCACCGAAGCGTACTATACGGACTTGGACAATCTGGTGGTCCTCGACAACGACAGCGTAGCAGACAGCGATCAGACGCGCTCGGAAAACGTGTTTAAGACTGGGGGAAGCGGCTATGCCACAGGTCTTGAAGTCTTCTTGGAAAAGCGGACCGGTAAGCTGCGCGGATGGTTGGGCTACACGTTGGGCTGGACGCGGCGCACCTTTCCCGAAATTAACGAGGGACGCGCTTTCCCGCCCAAGTACGACCGCAGGCACGACGCTTCGCTCACGGCCACCTACAGCTTGGGCAAGTGGATCGCCAGCGCCAGCGTTGTCTACGGAACCGGCCAGGCCTTCACTCCGGCAGCAGCACGCTACCAGCTCCGCGATCCGGCCACGGGTATCTTCGAGGACCGCGCCCTGCCGGCCGCGCGTAACAGTGGGCGCCTGCTGCCGTATCACAGACTCGACACCGGCGTCCGCCGATCCCTGTCACTCTGGGGAAATGACGCCGAATTCTATCTGCAAGTTTTCAATGCCTACAGCCGACGCAACGAGTGGTTTGTCCAATATGACACCGAAGATCCAGCGACCGAACCCGAAGTGGTTAAGATGTTGCCCGTAGTGCCGACCTTCGGCCTCAACTTTTCCTTTTAAGCCCTATGAAAACAAGCTCTCTTTTTCATAAAGTCCACCATATAGCATGTGCCACAGCTCTGTGTGCCCTCTTTGTAGCCTGCTCTGCCGACCGCAAGCCGGGCGAACTCTTTGGACCTAGCGAGGAAGGCGTGCTGGTCATTGACGCCATCCTCGTCGTCGATCAGAAGCTGCCCGATCTCTTTCTCAAACAAACCATCGCGCCGGGCGCCCTGCAGACAGCCAATGCCCTCATCGTAGAGGATGCCCAGCTCGTCCTGCGCGTGGGAGACTCATCGTACGCATATACCTCCGATCCCGACTCGCTGGGACGCTACCTCCCCCCAGCAGATGCTCCAACCGTTTTGCCAGCGCGGGTTTACACCATTGAGGCCAGCGCGCCGGATGGTCGCACGCTGCGCGCCCAGACGACGACTCCACAGCGCATAGAGGTGCAAGAATTTCTTCTTCTCGACGAAGAGAGCCTAGAGGTAGACAGCCAGCTGGCCCTATTTTCGGAGCTAGGGGAAGACGTATACGAAGTGCAGACCAACCAGGTGACGTATCGCGAAGGACTACTCGAGGTCCGCCTAAGTGCCAGCGACGTAGAGGCATACCAGCTGGCCATATTTAATCTGGAGAAAGATTCCCCGCTGCTTATTGAAGCAGATTTCTTAGAAGAGGATGACCTAGAGGAATTCGATCGCTCGGGCGCGTCTCCTCCTCTGGCCATCAGCGATGGCAACGCGCGTTTACCGTGGTTCGGCATTGCCTTTGAAGGACGCCATAAATTTCTGATTTACGCATTGGATAAAAACTGGTACGACTTTGTGCGCACGGATCCAGACAGCGACGGGGGCGGGGGCGGCGGCCTCGTAGGTGAACAGTTTCAGCGACCCGTCTTTAACGTGGATGGGGGCATTGGCTTCTTTGCCTCTGCGGCCGTCGACTCTGTTGGCTTCACGGTCAACGCGCCCTGACGTACGCCGCGCTTCGGCATGTCAGTCAGCCCGAGGTTCCGTAGAATCGTCTATCCCAACTCCGCAGACAGGGCGCTGTCCACGTCAGGTAGAGAAAAAGTAAAATCTGCCGCCAGCAGTTTAGCCGGCTCGACGCGCTGACTGGACAAGAGCGCCTCGTCGGCCATTTCACCCAAGGCCATGCGAAGCGCAAAGACCGGAGCGGGAAAGAGCGTAGGCCGACCTAACGCCCGACCCAGCGCCCGCGTGAACTCGCCGTTGCGGACAGGCGCGGGCGCGACCACGTTGACCGGTCCGCTCAGGGCACGAGCACTCACCATCCAATAGATTGCCGCGACGGCATCCTCTAGGCTAATCCAGCTCATAAACTGCTGGCCGCTGCCCAATCGCCCGCCCAGCCCCAGCTTGAAGGGCAAATGCATTTTTGCTAGGGCACCTCCAGCGCGACTCAGTACGACGCCAAAGCGGGCGTGGACCACCTGCATGGGCGCAGCCGCAGCCGCCGACTCCCAGGCTCGCCCAAGGTCGGCTAAGAAACCGTGACCGAGTTCGCTCTCTTCTGAAAGCACCTCGTCGCCGCGGTTGCCATATATGCCAATTGCAGAAGCGCAGACAAAGATCTTCGGCGGAGCTGCGCAGCGCTGTAGCGCATTAACCAGCAGCGCCGTGCTGTCGATCCGACTCTTCCACAAAACCTCTTTGCGCGCCGCCGTCCAACGCCCTGCCGCAATATTGTCTCCACCCAAATGTATGACGGCATCCACGCCCTCAAGCGCAGCGGCATCGATCTCCGCTCGTTCAATGTCCCAAACAAATTCATCCTCTGTTTGCGGACGCGTCCGCACCAATCGCACTACGCTGTGCCCCTCATCGCGCAGAAGCCCGATAAGAGCCGTTCCAATTAACCCACTGCCACCAGCTATCAATATTTTCACGTTAAACCTCTTGCCATGCGGTTCGCACCTCGTCTGCCAATAGCGCGCGCTCCGGCGCGGGCCCCACCGTTATGCGGATACAGCGATCCAAGGGTGCAACGGACGGCATCCGCACAAAAACGCCACGCTCCAAGAGCGCTCTAACCAAATCGCGGGCCCGCGTTCCGCTACCGGCATCTAGCGCGACAAAATTTGTCGCAGAGGGCACAGTCCGCGTCCCAAGCGATTGCGCCAAGCGCGCATATTCTCCCCTTCCCTGCTCAACTTCTGCGACGACCGAGTCGATGTACGAGACGTCTCCAAGAGAGGCGAGGGCTCCGGCGAGGGCAACCCGATTGATGCCAAAATGATTTCGTATCTTGTCTAGTCCCTCTACGAGCGCACGCGGTGCGATCGCATAGCCGATACGCGCTCCAGCCATTCCATGCGCTTTGGAAAACGTGCGCAAATGCACGACGCGTGCTCCGTTGACATCGGGATCGAGCAATGCCTCTTCGGGTGCAAAATCGGCGTACGCTTCGTCCAAGAGCAGCACGCTCCGTTCGGGCAGATTAGCAACGAGCGCAGCGAGCGCTTCGCGGTGATGCCACGTGCCCATCGGATTGTCTGGATTGGCGACGTAGACGAGCTTGGGCTCTTCCCTGCGTGCGATCTCATCCAGCGCCTGCAGATCTTCGCAGTCGTCTCTGTAAGGCACTGTGTGCAAGCGCCCGCCGTAGCCTTCGACGTGATAGTTGAACGTGGGATAGGCTCCCAACGAGGTGACGACGGGATCTCCGGGATTTATAAACAGACGTACAAACAGGCCAAGCAGGTCGTCAATTCCACTTCCCAGCGCAATTTCACCCCTGTGCACTCCATGTTTCTGAGCCAACGCCTCGCGCAGCGCATACCCTTCTGGGTCACCGTACCAGTGTATGCCGTCGGCTGCTTCGCGCATCGCAGCACGCGCGCGAGGAGATGCCCCAAAATTGCTCTCGTTGGCGCCGACGCGGAGACGCAGCGCGCACCCCATGCGACGCTCTAATGCTTCGGGGGGGACAAAGGGTACAGAAGGAGGGAGCGCTCCGACAATCTGTGAAAAGGACCAGCGATCGTGCATAGGTCTGTTCTGGCTGGACACCCAGCCCCTCCTTACCTTTTTATATAATCGAATTTGACTGCTGCGAAAGGGCTCTCATGCTATGAAGGGTTTGAAGCCGCACGAGCGTCTGGCTTTCGGCCTGCGCATCCCCCGTCCAACTCATCCACAACTGCGCCAGTTAAAGGGAGGCGACACGCCGCAAGAGCAGGGCCATAAGGCGTGGAACGCAGGCTGGCTACTGATGGACTTTCTCCAGCGCCATCCCCCGAAAGAAAGCCTCCGCGTGCTGGACATTGGCTGCGGGTGGGGACTGTGTGGTCTCTTTTGCGCCCGCACCTTCAGCGCGCGCGTTACCTCCCTAGACATCGACCCGCGCGTATTCCCTTTTGTGGCGCTTCACGCTCGGCTCAACGACGTTGAGATCGACACCCAGCCAATCTCATTCTCCGACGTAGATAGACGACTTCTCGCATTGCAGGATATCGTGCTAGGCGCCGATATATGCTACCGCCACGCTCTGATATCCCCCCTCCTCGGGCTGGTTGAACGAGCCTTAGACGCCGGCGTCGATCAGCTCCTGATCGCAGATCCCGGGCGGCCTCCTTTCCTCGCGTTCGCGCGCCACTGCGTGGAACATCTAAACGGTACGCTTGGGGCCTGGGAAACGGACGAGCCGCTTCTTGCCTGGCCGGGACAGCGGCCCACGATTCGGGGACACGTGCTGCTGATGGGCAAATGGCCTGATATACAGCTGGCCTAACGCTCGCTGCACCTCTCACCCAATCACGGTCGCCCAATATCTTCTTCCCGTAGTTTCGTGTCAAGCAGCCAGTCGGCGACCGCATGGACCGCACGCACATACAGCGTATATTCGACTCTGTCAGCACTCATCACCCATCCAAGGATTCTTCCCATCGATACCGTAACCCAACTAACCCTAGGCGCTGCCGTTGGCGAAGCCGTACTCGGACGCCGTGCGGGGCGACGCGCAGCCCTTTGGGGTGCCGTAGCGGGCATGACGCCCGATCTAGACGTTCTTTTCGGTGTCTTCACCAGTGAGACAACCCAGCTGGGCATACATCGCGGCCTATCGCACTCATTTCTCTTTGCCGCCTTGGGCTGCTTGGCCGGTGGACGGCTAACGGCTTATATACACGCAGCACTGGACATCGGATGGCGCGACTGGAGCAAGCTCTGGTTTTGGGGCCTACTCACACATTCCCTGCTCGATGCCTTCACCCTGTACGGCACCCAGCTCTTTAACCCATTTAGCGACTATCCAGTCGCCTTTTCGACGATTTTCATCATCGACCCGCTCTACACGCTGCCCCTGCTCATCTTGCTCCTCATGGCACTTGGCCATCCGCCCGGCGCTCGTGCAAGACGTCGACTCAACGCGGCGGGGCTGATCATCAGCTCGTCCTATCTCTTGCTGACCGGAGCCAATGCGCTCCACGTGCGCGCCCAATTTACCGAGGGACTAGCGCAAAACAACATAGCACACCAACGCCTCTTCGCGACGCCGACTCCGTTAAACAATATTCTGTGGATGGGCATTGCCGAGTCGGAGGATGCACTCTACGTCGGACTCTACTCCCTCTTTGATGCCGAATCACCAACTCACTTCCGCCGGATTGAGAAAAATGCGGCGTTGGTCAACCCGTATCAAACGCACCGACCGCTGCGCAGGCTCAACTGGTTTTCGCGCGGCTATTATCGCGCGACGATGGAAAACGACGAAATTTTCTACCACGACTTGCGCTTTGGCCGATCCGACCTCTGGCTAGATGCCGACGGATTATACATCTTTTCATTTCGCCTGCTACGCGACCCGAACGATCCCAATCAGATGGTCGACTTTGCACAGAGGACGCCGACCTTCGCCCTTTCAGGCGAACTGCTGTCCCGCTTTTGGCGCAGAATAAAGGGCGATAGCACGGTCGTACAGCATGGTCCATAAACACCGTTTAAGCCCAACCAAAATGCGAAAGAAAAACGTGCTCCAACGCGCTCTCGTCCTTATCTATATCGCTTCCGGCATCCTTTCAGCCCAAGAAGCGCCCTATGGCTTAACCGAGCGCCAACCCAACACGACGCTCCTATTAGACAGTCCCGGCTATGCACTGGGAGAGATGGAACTAGAGCGCGTATTCGCCGACCTGCACTTTTCTTCGTCTTTACACCTAGCGCATGCCGGGGATGGTTCAAACCGACTCTTCGTAGTTGAACGCAGCGGCACTGTGCGTGCGTTTGAAGAAGGCAACCCCACTGAGACGAGCGTATTTATCGATCTACGCGATCGCGTGCGCACGCCCTCGGGCGAGACCGGTCTACTCAGCATCGCTTTTCATCCACGCCATCGCATGAACGGACTCTTCTACGTGTTTTACACCACGGGCAACCTCGTTACGCGGGTCGCCGAGTTCAGCGTGCATGCCGACGACCCGCTGCGCGGCGATCCAGCCAGCGAGCGTATTCTGCTCGACGTCGATCAACCCGCGGGCAATCACAACGGCGGCCAGATAGCATTTGGCCGCGACGGCTACCTCTATATTGGCCTAGGCGACGGCGGGGGTTCGGATGACGTTTTCAACAATGGCCAAGATCCCACGACCCTACTCGGTTCAATCCTGCGCATAGACGTAGACGGACGCGAGGACGACTTGGCCTATGCCATTCCCTCGGACAATCCCTTTGACGGGCGGCAGGGACGTCGACGGGAAATATGGGCTTGGGGCTTGCGCAACCCGTGGCGCTTTAGCTTTGACCGCCTAACGGGCCAACTGTGGGCCGGCGACGTCGGCCAAAACGATTGGGAAGAAGTCAATCTCATTGAACGCGGCGGCAACTACGGCTGGAACACCATGGAAGGGGCGCACTGCTTTGATCCACCGGCAGGATGCGACTCCAGCAATCTCGTTGGCCCCGTATACGCATACGATCACTCCGTTGGTCGCTCTGTTACCGGCGGACACGTATATCGCGGCCCTCGACTCGTGCGGCTGCAGGGCACTTATATCTACGGAGACTTTGTCAATAAGCAGGTCTGGGGGCTGCGCCAACAGACCGACGGGCAGGTTGAAAATAAGCTATTAGCACTGAGTCCTTCTTCCATTGCCAGCTTCGGCGAAAGCGAGGAGGGAGAGGTGTATATAGTCGGATTCGACGGTGCAATTTACCGCCTCGTAGAAAGAGACGACGTAGAAGCACCGGGCAATATACCCGCCAAGCTCTCCGCCTCCGGGCTGTACGAGGATATCGCTACCCGCCGCATAGCGCCCGGCATTATTCCCTACTCGGTTAACGCGCCTTTCTGGTCAGACGGGGCGCACAAGGAGCGTTTTATCGCGCTGCCTGGCACAGAGCAAATCGGCTTTTCGCCCAGCGAAAACTGGACGTTTCCCGCACGCAGCGTGCTGGTGAAAAGCTTTTATCTGGGAAGCCAACTCATCGAAACGCGTTTTATGGTAAAACGCCCCCAGGGCGAGGCGTGGGACGGCTACAGCTACATGTGGGATGGAGACGATGCTACGCTCTTGACGGAAAGCGCCACGCGCACCTATCTGATCGATGGACGGGAGCGCACGCATTATTTTCCCAGCCGAGCCGAATGCCTGAGCTGTCACACTCCACAAAGCGGCTACGTGCTTGGCGTCCGTACGGCACAGCTCAACGGACCGCATCCCTACGCGGAAGCCACGGACAACCAGCTCCGCACGCTAGACCACATCGGTCTCTTCACGCATCCCATACCAACCGCTGCCGAAGAGTTGCCCCGCCTGCCCCGCTACGACGATGTAAACGCACCCATCGCAGCGCGCGCGCGGGCCTACCTGGCGACCAACTGCGCCTCGTGCCACAGACCCGAAGGCACGGGCCGCGGATCGATGGATATGCGCTTCCAAACACCGCTCGACCAGACCGGCCTAGTCGACGTAGCTCCCCTATACGGCAATCTGGGCATAGCAGAACCGCGCCGCATCCTGCCCGGCAAACCTCAGCAGTCAACCCTTCTAGCCCGCATGCGCACGCTCAGCAGCGACCGCATGCCCCCACTGGCCTCGCTCCGGGTCGACTCACAGGGCACCGCACTGATAGAGCGTTGGATTGCCGAATGGGCCGCGACGGCCGTGAGTTCGTCACAAAATGCGCCAGAACATTTTTCTCTGCAGCAAAACTACCCCAATCCGTTTAACGCCAACACGCTTATTCGCTACGCCCTTTCAGAGGAGGGCCCCTTTTCGCTTGTGATTTACAACGTGCTCGGACAGCAGGTGCGCATGCTCGCGACGGGAAAAGGTGCAGCAGGCACGCGTGCGACCCGATGGGACGGCCTGAATGACCGCGGCACCCCCGCGGCAAGCGGCCTGTATTTCTATCGCCTCCAACAGAGCGGAAGAGCCCAAACCCGCCGCATGACGTTGCTCAGATAATCAGACCCGCAAAACTTGGGGCAGGAGAAGATCGCCTTATGGATTTATGTACGGCTAAACGAGAGTTTGATCAGAACGGTTTTACCGTGCTGCGCGGTTTTATGCAGCCCGACGAAATAGACCATATCAATAGGGAGCTCAAACGCTATATAGCGGACGTCTTACCCGGGCTTCCGGAAACCGCCGGGTTTTACGAGGATACGGCCGATCCCTCCACGCTCATGCGCCTGCAGAACATGTGCGATTACGACGACTTTTTTCATGCGCTGTACTACGGCGAGCGCATGATGTCCCTCTCTTCGTTGCTCATGGATGGTCCCGTCCGGGGCAAAAATATGCAGTGGTTTAACAAACTGCCGGCCGGGGGCAAAGAGACGCCTCCCCATCAGGATGGATTTTACTTTATGCTGGAGCCGAACGAGGCCCTAACGCTCTGGCTATCTCAAGACTCCGTAGACGAAGAGAACGGCTGCGTGCGCTATATACCCGGGTCTCATAGAGGCGGCATGCGACCCCACCAACGCACTTCAATCCTAGGATTCTCACAGGGTATCAGCGATTTCAGCGGGCAAGACATAGCGTCAGAAATACCCGTTTGCACAGAGCCGGGTGACCTGATAGCACACCACTGCCTAACGGTGCATCGAGCCGATGCCAACACGAGTCAGCGCACCCGCCGCGCCCTCGGCTTCGTCTATTTTTCCGAACGAGCGCACGAAGATGCCCAACGAGCGGAAACGTACCGACAGCAGCTCTATGCCGAATGGGAACGAGAGGGCAAACTCTAAGACGATATAGGGGGCTAAAGCTATATGCGCCTCTGCGGAAGGCGAAAGGTCCCCTGCTGGAACCAGTTCCAACCGACATAGCACATCGCGCAAACGACAAAGATCTTAACGGCGAGTAAAAGGACGCCAAAAAGTCCAACAACGGCGCTCGATAGGGCTTCGATCCCAATCGCTATACCGACGAGTATACACAGCACGCCCAGCACCTTTCCCAACGTGCTCTCTCCGCGCAACCAGCGCAGTCCTACATACAGTAGACCGGCTGCAAGCAAACCCGTCACCGCTAAGACCGCAGCGGCGAATAGACTACCGAGCACTGGTACGATTAGGGCAAATGCCAGCACCGCTCCCCAAAACACCAGGCCAACACCTACGATCTTTGCCACCATAACACAAGTCTCCTCTCTTTCCAACGCGTGTGCCAACCCCCAATAGACAAACCCCTGCAGCACGTCCTCGACGCATGGTAGCATCCCCCACCTAGCGTCTGGCGCTCTCCTTCCAGTAGCGCTCCTCTATGAGCTCAACGCCGCGAATAGAATGGCGATACCACGCAAGCCTCAGCGCGTCTCTTTCCCCTTCACTCAGCGCCCACTGCACGCCTTCTCGGCGTATCTTACTCGACAGTTCGCGCAGGGTCAGCGCGGCGCAAACCGATATGTTAAAACTTTCGGTAAAACCGTACATTGGGATGCGTACATAAGCATCTGCCGCGGCCAGCGCGCGATCGCTCAAACCGCTCTCTTCCGTGCCAAATAGCACGGCTACCGGCCGATCTACCGGCACCTCTTCTAGCAGCAGATCATCGCGGTGAGGCGTAGTGGCATACAGCCGGTAGCCGCGCTCCTTCAGCGCAGCCAGTGCTGGAGTCGTATTATCCGTTCCCTCTTCGCGACAGCGCCGCAACGTCAGCCAATGAGACGCGCCCATATCGACGCCGGGATTCAGATTATACTCGTTGCGGTTCTCTATAATATGCACGTCCTGCACGCCAAAGCATTCGCAGGAGCGCAGTACAGCAGAGGCGTTGTGCGGCTGGTATATATCCTCTAATGCGACGGTTAACCAGCGCGTCCGTTCCGCTAAAACGGTCTCTATGCGCGCCCTTCGGCGCTCTGAAACAAAGTCGCGTAAGTAAGCGAGCATTTCTCCTGTCTCGTTCGAGTTCAGAGTACTTCTGCTCCCTCCATTGCCCGGCATACGTATACGCTCGGATCGTGTCCGGTTCGCGTGCGATAGGCCTGCGCGGTTTCCTCGACAAACAGGGCCGTCTGTTCCACGTCGACCAGCGCGACGGCGCAGCCGCCAAACCCAGCTCCCGTCATGCGCGCACCGTAGCAACTGACGTGGTCCTGAGCACATTCGACCATCGCGTCGAGCGCTTCACTCGACACGGAAAAATCGTCGCGCAAACTCACGTGACTCTCGTTTAGCAGCAGACCCAACCCCTGCGCATCGCCTTGGCGCATCGCTTCGGCGGCCCTCTCCGTGCGCGCATTCTCGCTAATGACGTGACGAGCGCGACGGCGCGGAGTTTCGTCTAGGGCATGCATGCGATCGGCAAACGTCTCTTCGTCTACGTCGCGCAGTGCACCTACAGAAAAGAAGCGAGCAGCCGCTTCGCACTGTGCGCGCCGCTCGTTATAGGCAGAATCTACCAAGCCGCGGCGCGTGCCCGTATCCAGAACGACGACGGCTACTCCATTCGGCAGAGGAACGTGCTGACCCTCTAATGATCGACAGTCGAGTAAAAGCGCGTGACCGTCTTTACCGCATGCAGAAATCATCTGGTCCATAATGCCACAGTTTACCCCTACCCAACGATTTTCCGCGCGCTGGCCCAGCAGTGCCATAGCAGCGGCGTCCCACGACCAGTCGGCACCCCGTTGGAAAGCCCGCGCAACGGCCAACTCTACGGCTGCCGAAGAAGATAGACCTGCGCCCACGGGAACATCTCCCAGCAGAACCCCTTCCCAACCAGCAAGCGACCGCCCCGAATCGGCAAGCGCCCAGGCCGTACCCTTTACATACTCTAACCAACCGTCTCCGGCCGGCGTGAGTTCCGTTACATCACTCAGCGAAAAAGAGCTCTCTTCTGCAAAATCCACGGAGTGAATTCGAACCTGATCCCCTCCGATATTCCGACCTGCGATATACACGGCGCGATCTATGGCCATGGGCATGACAAAACCATCGTTGTAGTCGGTGTGTTCGCCAATCAAATTTACGCGTCCCGGCGCGCGCACAACCCACTCGGGCGAACCCTCGTAGCAGTCGGCAAAGGCAGAAATTGTGCGATCCAACGTCATTATATTTTCCCCATTTCTCTCGCTCTAACACTCGCGTTGACTACTTGTCCAGACGCGTTTGGGCGTAGTGCTCCTCAGCCTGTTCAGCCAGACGAACCGCGGCCTGCTCCGGCGTGATATCGCGCTGTGCCTCGCCCAGCATTTCATAGCCAACCATAAACTTCTTTACACTAGCAGAGCGCAGCAGCGGCGGATAAAAGTGTGCATGGAGCCGCCAGTGCTCCCCCGCCTCTTCCCCGTGCGGCGCGCCGTGCCACCCCATCGAATAGGGAAAAGACGTCGAAAATAAATTGTCGTAGCGCACGAGCAGGCGCTTGAGCAAAGAGGCGAGGCTCTGCCGCTGGGCCGCATTCAGCTGATCCATGCGCTGGACCGGGTCGCGGCAGACAACCAGCGTTTCAAAAGGCCACAGAGCCCAGGGAGGCACGGTCGCAATCCAATGATCTTCCTCTACGACCAGACGCGCTCCCTCGCGCAGTTCGAGCTCGACGTAATCCTGCAGTAGCGGAATGCCGTGCTCGTGCAGGTAATCGATCTGCATGGCATCTTCGCGCAGGGCTTCTTCGGGCATCCCATCCTGCGCCCATACCTGTCCGTGCGGATGCGGGTTGGAACATCCCATGACCGCGCCCTTGTTTTCAAATACCTGGACCCAGCGATATTTCTCGCCCAGAGCTCGAGTTTGCTCTGCCCACACGTCGACGACAGATACGATCTCCTCGCTCCCCATCTCGGCCAGACTCAGGTCGTGGCGCGGAGAGAAGCACAGCACGCGACACTCGCCGCGCACGCCCTGACGGCGCAGAAGGGGATGGGACGGGCTTTCCGGCGCGGGCGCATCGGGCAGGAGAGCCGCAAAGTCGTTATCAAACACGAACGTATTTTCGTATTCCGGGTTGCGTATGCCCCCAGCGCGTTCGTTGCCCGGGCATAGGTAACACGCTGGATCATAGTGCGGCCTCTGCGGGGACTGTCCCTCTTCGAGTTGCCCCTGCCAGGGACGCTTAGCGCGGTGAGGAGACACCAATACCCACTGCCCGTTTAGGGGGTTGTAGCGCCGGTGTGGGTGGTCGCTAGCGGAAAACGTCATCCTTTCTACCCTTCGTATCCGTCGGGATGACGCAGGTGCCATTCCCACGCGCTCTGCACAATGCTCTGTAAATCGCCGTACTGCGGCTGCCACCCCAGTATCTCTATCGCTTTGTCCGCCTTGGCCACCAGAAACGACGGATCGCCTGCGCGCGGCGCTTCGATACGCGCCTCAATGGCCCGCCCCGTAACCTGCCGGGCCGTCTCTATCACCTCCAGCACGGAGTAGCCCTGGCCGTTGCCCAGGTTGATATACTGCGAAGCCCCCCCCTCGCGCAGATAGTTCAACGCCAAGGCGTGGGCCTGCCCGAGATCGGCTACGTGCACATAGTCGCGGACGGGCGTCCCATCAGGCGTTGGATACTGATCTCCGAATACGGACAGGTAGTCGCGCTTGCCCAACGCGGCAAAGAGCACGTTCGGCACCAAATGGGATTCGGGCTCGTGATCCTCACCTCGGTCGACCGTAGCCCCCGCCGCGTTAAAATAGCGCAGCGCAACAAAGCGCATACCGTGCGCCTGGTCACAGGCATCAAGCGCCCGTTCAACCAGCAGCTTCCCCCAGCCATAGGGATTTTCTGGCCTCTGCGGATGCGCCTCGTCAAGCGGTGAATACTGAGGTTCTCCATAAGTGGCCGCCGTCGAGGAAAAAACGACTTGATGCACACCGGCGCGCACTAGTTCATCGAGCAGAACCAGCGTCTGTGCCGTGTTATTCTCATAGTAGCGAAGCGGATCTTCAACGGATTCGCCCACGTACGTCAGAGCGGCAAAATGGATACAGGCGTCAAAATCATAGCTCGATAATAGGTGCCGCAAAAGGGGCCGATCACCCACGTTGCCCTCGTGCAAGGGCACGCCCTCGGGCAGTGCGGCACGGTGTCCGCGAAACAAGTCGTCCAGCACCACTACGCGTTCGCCGGCGGCCCGCAGCACCTCTACAGCCACGCTCCCAATATATCCCGTACCGCCCGTTACCAAGACTGCCATAGGCTCCAGTCGCTCTCTTTCATTCTCTTCCTTATAGTCGATATAGTCGATCTAAACTGGATGCGTTCGAACAAACGCCCCTGCACAAAACAGGGAATTCACGCGCCATTCGTCAAGCATACTTGACGCGCTCTCACCTAAGGACTTCGTTCATCAGTGAACGCCCAATCCCAGCCCGGAGGATCACCCTATGTGTGGACGTTTCGCCCTCTTTCACGACGCCACCTCGCTGACCAAGCACGTACCCATAGAGCGCGTAGCCGTTTCCCTCCAGCCGCGCTATAACATAGCCCCAACTCAGGCGGTGGCGGCCGTTTTATCCCTTCCCGAAGAGCCTGGACGGACGCTCGACGTGCTGCAGTGGGGGCTGGTTCCATTTTGGGCCAAGGACGCGCGCATGGGAAGCCGAATGATCAACGCTCGGTCCGAAACGGCCGCGGAAAAACCCGCCTACCGCGCAGCGTTCAAACGCCGCCGCTGCCTGCTGCCCGCTAGCGGCTACTACGAGTGGAAAAAGCAGCCACACGGCAAGACACCCCACTATTTTTCCATGGCCGACGGACGCCCCTTCAGCATGGCTGGACTGTGGGAAGAGTGGAATTCACCCGACGGTGAGCTGCTGCACACCTGTTCGATTCTAACAACTGAAGCCAGCCCAGGCGTTGCACCCATTCACCACCGCATGCCCGTCATTTTGGACGCTGACGCACAGCTGCGTTGGCTAACGACGGATCCGGAAGATCGCACTCAGCTACAGGATCAGCTTAAGCCCTATCTACGAGACGATTTACGGGCTCATCCCGTCTCGACCCAGATGAATGCAGCGGCGTGGGACGATCCAAGCTGCATAGAGCCCGTTCTGGGTTAATTACCTTCTCCTCGGATGCCATGCCCGCAGCCCAAGACCGGCACCCGCGCATATGGAGATTGAATTTTGCCGCACACTAGTTACCTTTATCAAAACACCATTTACCCCATGTAACACATAGCGGGAGTATCGTTTGTGCAGCCTGAAAAGCTAGAAGTTATTGCCGACATGGAAGACTTTGTCGAGGGACAGCTGTCCAACCTAAAGTCCGTTGAGGACAGCTGGCAGCCCAACGATTTTCTGCCCGATATGACGAGTGAGAACTGGCCCGAGGCGCTAGCCGAGTTTCGCACAGGCTGCGCTGCTATTCCCGACGAGGTCCTCGTCGTTCTCGTGGGTGATATGGTTACTGAAGAAGCGCTTCCCACCTATCAGACGCTGCTCAACAGCTTTGACGGCGTTTCGGATCCGACAGGAGCCAGCAATAGCGCATGGTCGCGCTGGTCGCGCGGCTGGACCGCCGAGGAAAATCGCCACGGCGACCTGCTCAATCGCTACCTCTACCTGAGTGGCCGCGTAGACATGCGCTCAGTCGAAGTGACCATTCAGCATCTCATACGCAACGGCTTTGACCCGGGCGCTCACCAGGATCCCTACAAGGGCTTTGTCTACACTTCTTTTCAGGAGCGCGCAACGCGCATTTCTCACCGCAATGTGGCCCGTTTAGCACAGCACGCTGGGGACGAACACCTCAAGACGATCTGCGGTATCATAGCGGGAGACGAGGCCCGTCATGAAAAAGCCTATACCGCTTTCATATCGCATATTTTTGACGTCGATCCCAGCGGCGCAATTCTCGCGTTTCGCGACTTGATGAAAAACCAGGTCGTCATGCCCGCCCACCTCATGTACGACGGAAAAGATCCCAACCTCTTTGACCGCTTTTCTCTGGTCGCCCAGCGCATTGGCGTATATACCGCACACCACTACGCCGAGATTATTGAGCACCTGGTGCGCACGTGGTCGGTCGAAACCCGCACGAACCTCACGGCCGAAGCCGCCGAGGCGCAAGAGTTCCTCTCTAGGCTCGGCCCACGCTATGCCCGCTTGGCCGAACGCAACCAGCGGAGGCTCGATGAACACACGCCGATGCAGTTTAGCTGGATATACGATCGCTGCGCCTAGCGACAAAGACGCTCTCCGCTTACTGCTGTGCATGGGGCTACCCCACAAACCGCTCAGCGCAGGATAGCGCTCGATGCAAATGCACCCATCAGACCTATTTTTTCAATTTACCCAAGGTCCTATCGAGTTAGATAGGGGAGCACTCCTCATTGCCCAAGAGCACCGTCCAGATCTCGACGTTGCCCACTATCTGCGCATGCTAGACCGTCTCGCCGACGGGTTTTCTCCACCCAATTTGAGCTCAGATCTCCAAGATACGATCGGCTGTTTTAATACTTATCTATTTGAAGAATTGGGATTTCGCGGCAATAGGGAAGCCTATGACGACCCGCAAAACAGCTATTTGGACGCCGTGCTTGAACGCCGTCTGGGTATCCCCATCACGCTATCGCTCGTCTACATAGAGATCGGACGTCGCGTCGGACTATCGCTGTCTGGAGTTAACTTTCCCTACCACTTTCTGGTGCGCTGCGATGCGTCTAACGATCCCCTATTTATCGATCCATTCCTAGGCGGGATCTGTCTCCATAGAGCTCAGCTAGCCGAGCGACTGCCCGTCGTTAAAGGAAAGCAGCTCCGCCTATCCGAACACTTTATAGCACCGGCCAAACCGCGCGATATTTTAGCGCGCATGCTGCGCAACTTAAAGCGCGTTCACGTCAATGAGCGGCGGCTAAACAAAGCAATTTGCTGCGGACAGCGGATTGCGTGGCTGCTACCAGACGAGGCTGAAAATTATCGAGATCTGGGATTCTTGCACTACAGGACACACCAATACAAACAGTCTATAGAGGCCTTCGAAGAGTATTTACAGCGGTCACAGAGCCCGGCAGACCATGACGAGATAGAGCAAAACATTCGGGTTATATCCGGTCGGCTAGGCATGCTCAACTAACGCATCATGCCATGCGCGGCAGCACGCTACCCCATGCTTCAAATTCGTTGCCCAAGTGTCGCTTCCTCTCGGAAGCCATCTCGCAAAGCGCATCTATTTCCGCGCGCAAACGCTGCACCGCCTCCGCGTAGTTTCGCTCGAAATCAACCCGAGCACCTTCGCGTTGCAGCTCCTGTAAAGACGCCGTCATCTGTGCGCGAAGCGCCTCTGCTTCAACGGCGAGACGCTGAGCAGCTTCTCCCAACGAACCTCTCAGTGCTTCTACCTCGCCGTATAACTGGCGCCCTCTCCCGCTCACTTTAGCACCCAATACCTCAACTTCACCGCGCAGCGTTTCTCCCCGGCTCGCGATGAACTCACTCATAGCCAACCAATCATCGCGCAGAAGCGCACAGCGCTCGCCAATATGCTGCACCCCTTTTTGCCATTCACCGTCGCCTTCAGCCGGCAAGGCCATGCCTTCTGAAACGCCCTTTGCAAGCTCCGTTCCGCACAGGCTTATCTGTGCTCGTAGTTCCTCCACATCCCTGCGCCAACCTGCACTCTGGTGAACCATATCCAATCGCAGAGACTGCATATCTCCGCGGACGCGCCGCAGCGTATCAGCGACCAATCCCTTTGAAATAACAGGCATCTCCGCCAAGAGTTCGCTGAGCTGCACCCGATGTAGCACAAAGAGCTCTCCCGCGTCCTTGGCACGGCACTGTCGGTGCCTGTTCAGACGACCCTCCTCGAGGATCTTATCGGGCACCGGCGTCAGTTCGCTCACCAGCCCACAGATAGAAAAAAGCTTTAGTATCCAGTAGGTGATGTCGAATTCGCCGCGAAAAAAACCATTGCGCGTAGAGGCCTGATAGCGATGGTGATTGTTGTGCCATCCCTCCCCCAGCGTTATGAGAGCTAGCAGCCAGTGGTTCCGGCTTTCATCTCCAGTGAAATACTGCTGTTTTCCCCAGTAGTGCATCAGCGAGTTGATTGTATACGTCGCATTGCTTAGCAAAAACGTGGAAACAAAGTATCCCCATACCACCCAGTGCCATCCTCCCAGAACGAAGAGCATACACCCCAGCACAATTGGAGGCACAAACCACAAGCGATCGATTAGGCGGAGTTCGGGAAAACGAGCGAGCTCGGGAATCTGGTCCAGATCCGTTTCAGCGCTCTCCTCGTAGAGAAACCACAGCCAGTGAGCATGCCAAAATCCGTCTCGAGAATTATGCGGATCATCCGTTGTATCGCTCTCTTTGTGATGGACCCTGTGATGAGCAGCCCACCACAGGGCTCCTTTTTGCGTCGCCGTTGCGCCCCAAAGGGCCGCTATGCACTGCATACGTCGCCCCATCCGATAAGTTCGATGGGAAAAGTAGCGATGGTAGAAACCGGTTATGGCAAACATCCGCACGCAGTACAACAGGAAGCAGAGCGCCACACCCGTCCAAGAAAAATGGGTGGTAAAAACTAGGAGAACGGATAGCTGTAAGAGCAAGAAGGGAATAATATATAGCGTGAGCGTCCCGCGCTCACCTCGCCAGAGGACCCACCGGCTCGACTGAGATTCTTTCATGCGTTCTGTGCTGTCTTTCCGTGGATTAAACAGTATCACTAAAGGTATTGGCCTACTAAGATAGGTTTCTTCCCCACCGCTGCAAGCCCAGATGAGATGGGCGGTTGAGCCCCCCCTGCGATCTTTCTATACTTTGATCACTCCGTTCAATCATCCACTTATCTGACTGGAAAAACGCATGCCGGGCACGGGCTATCAACACATGGTTCACGACTACTATATAGAACGTCTACGCGCTACGTATGCCGAACGCAAGGCCGCGTTGCGCGCACTGCGAACGCGTGCACAAGCACGGCAGTACCAAGAAGAGGCTCGTCGCGCCATCACTCGCGCCTTCGCACCTCGCCCGCCCAAAACGCCGCTCAATGCTCGCTGCACCGGTACGATTGAACGGCGCTTTTTTCGAATAGAAAAAATTCTATTCGAAAGCCGACCGGGTTTTACCGTCAGCGCCCATGTATATATGCCCCGTGGAGAAGGACCGTTCCCCGCCGTCCTAGGAACCTGTGGACACGACGCGGCAGGCATCCAAGCCCCACTCTATCAGTCCTTTTGTCAGCGCTTAGCGCGCGCGGGATTCGCCGTGCTCATATACGATCCCATCAACCAAGGCGAACGAGATCAGTACTGGCATTTAACGGATCGAAACGCCGTTGCCTCTTGCACGCATGCGCATAATATGATGGGCAAACAGTTGGAATTGGTCGGTGATTTCTTTGGCATGTGGCGCGTATGGGACGGCATGCGCGCACTGGACTACTTACTCGCACGTCCAGAAGTAGACGCGACGCGCGTAGGCCTCACAGGCAACTCGGGCGGCGGCACGGTCTCTACTTGGCTCTGGGCACTCGACGAACGGATTACCATGGCGGCGCCCAGCTGCTTTATTACCACCTTTCTCCACAACTTAGAGAACGAACTGCCCGCAGACTCAGAGCAGTATCCGCCCGGCATTATTGGTTCGGGGTTGGACATGGCCGACTTTATCATAGCGCGAGCGCCTTCACCCGCCCTTCTATTGGGGCAGCGCTATGATTTTTTTGATCGTCGCGGCCTGCAGCAAGCGTATGATGACGTGGCACAATTCTACGATCTGATCGGAGCGCCCGCAGCAAATCGCGAGCTCTTTATCGGACCGCAAGGACACGGGTTTTCCCGTCACAACCAGGAGGCCATGGTCGAGTTTTTTGCTCGCCATGCCGCGACGGGGAGTCCACCGCGCATAAGCAAGATCGCAACGCTCGATAGCGCCGCGCTAAACACAACGCCTGAGGGCAATACCGTAGCGGCCGGCGCCAGGCCGATTTACGAATGGGTTGGCGAACGCGCCGACCAGCTTTCACGCACGCGCCGTCCCATGCCGACAGCGCGCCTAAAGAAACGCCTGCATGCTCTGCTCAGCCTTCCGCGGCGCAGCGCAGTTCCACACTATCGGGTGCTGCGGCCCCAGCGCCACGGCGACGTTACGCACGCGCGCTACGCAATCGAGAGCGAAGGCGCCGTGCGTGCCCTCCTGCACAAAAGGCTCGCCGATAGGACTAGAGCGCACACGCTCGACGTCGAGCAAACGCCGTCTCTCTACCTGCCTCATCTCGACGCCGTTTCAGAATTGGCCTCACTATTGCCCAATACTGCGCCCCTGTATGGACTCAACCCGCGCGGCTTGGGTGAGTCGCGCCCCGATGAAGCAGAGTTCTTCCATCCCTATGGCATGGACTATCTCTTTCACGGCCACGCACTTATGTTGGGCGAAAGCTATCTGGGACGGCGCGTGCACGACGCACTCACTACAATCGACCTACTGGTTGGCGAAGGCGCACGAAAAGTCCACCTATATGGACGCGGCCAAGGAGCCCTTATAGCGCTGTGCACCGCGCTCTTGCACGACCGCAGCGGCACGGTCACTCTGCACAATTCTCCACTCTCGTATACTGCGTGGTGTAAAACACCCCTCGTAGCCTGGCCTGCAGCCAACTTTTTGCGTGGCGCACTGCGCTACTTTGATCTACCCGACCTCTATCGCGCATTGGACAAACGCCTCAGCCTAGTCGAACCTTGGGGGCCCGATATGAAACCTCTGCGCGGAAAAGCGCTCAAGATAGCGCTGGCTGAAGCCGGGCTGACCGCCTAACCTTCCCACCGATACTGGGGTTTCCAGCCCAAAACGCGCTGCGCTCGCCCGCCGTCGACCAGCGCACGGTAGGGATCGGCATCGTATTCAGCCCCGCCGTGCCAGGGAACGTGGGGCAGCACGTGCTCGGCCCACTCTCGACTGCTCATCGCGCGTGATGAGATATCCTCTGCCACCACCAAGAGCACTTCGTGTCCTGGATCGGGACAGGTCAGCGCGCACACCGTAGCACGCGCTAAATCTTCGACGTGTATATAAGAGCCGTATTCCCAATAGGGCGTCCACGCCGCTTCGGCGCGCTCTGCGTGCGCCTGACGCATGGCCGCTATACGCTCGTCCGAGAGCACGGCCGGAGGACGGATGCACACCGTTGCAATCCCCGTGCGCTCCGTAAAGAGTCGACACACCTTCTCTCCGACGTATTTCGATGTGCCATAGGGCCTACCCGGACGACAGACGTGCTCTTCGGCAAAGGGTAGATAATCGGGTTCGGATTCGCCCATAAACAGGCCCATTGCATTTACGCTGCTGTAGGATACGACGCGCTTAACACCGTTTCTTTCAGCCGCATCCAGCACGTTCCAAGTGCCGACCGTGCCGCTAGCAAAGACCTGATCACGTGGGTGTTCACGCCCCATTAACATGGCCAAATGGGCAACCCCGTCGCAGTCGACCATCGCTCGGTCTACCGCTTCGGCGTCGAGTATATCATCACCGGTGGCTATATCAAATCCAACCACCTGGTGCCCCCCTTCGCGCAGTTGGCGCTCGACTACAGAACCAATGCCACCTCTATTACCCGTTAGAAAAACCTTCATCGCACGCTCCTTTTCACTCTCTTTTTCACCTTGACCTACGGGCTTCTGCTCACTACTCTAACGAACCTAAGCGAAGGAGAAATAAGATGCCCAAGCTATTTGGACGCACCTACACCAAACGCCAGTTACTCGATCGCGTAGGCGATATCAGCCAACTTATCCACGCCCGAAAGGGACGAACGGATGAGGGCTTTGCTCAGGGTGCAGACCTCATTGAAGTCAGCAATGCCTCGGGGCTCACATTCACCGTGCTGCCGGGACGCGCGCTAGACATTGCTTCCGCTTCCTACAAGGGACAACCCCTAGCATTTCGCAGCAGCCCGGGCGACGTCGGACCCGCTTTTTACGATCCGCGCGGCTTTGAGTGGCTTCGCGGCTGGTTTGGCGGCCTCGTGACATCTTGTGGTATGACCTTTACCGGCCACCCAGAAACCGATCCCGAACTAGAGAATGAAGAGATGCCGCTGCACGGCCGCCTCTCCTACATTCCCGCGCGCGACGTCTCCATCGCGAGCGATTGGCAGGGCGACGACTATGCGCTACGCATCGGCGGAAAGATGCGCGAGGCCGTCGTCTTTGGCACTAACTTAGAGCTAACGCGCGAGATCTCTACGACGCTCGGCGAAAAGTGCATTCGCCTATCGGACCGCATAGAAAACCTGAGCGTTGATCCCTCACCGCTCATGTACGTCTACCACTGCAACCCCGGCTTCCCCCTCTTAGATGCGGGAAGTCGCCTCGTATTGCATAGCCAGCTGAGCACGGAATGGCTTGAAGACCGACCCGTTGAGCCAGAAGTATACGCCGTTGCCAAAGGCCCCCAACGCAGAGAACGCGACGACGTATTTGTGCACCGTCCCATGGCCGACGCCGACGATATGGTACACGTGGCCTTGGTCAACGACCGGCTCAAGTTGGCCCTGTACTGGAAGTTCAAGCGGAGCGAGATACCCATCGTCAACCAGTGGCAACACTTTCACAAAGGCACGTATGTTACGGGCATCGAACCGGGCAACGCCTCAATGCTGGGACGGGCTTGGAACCGCAAGCACGGCTACCTAGAGCAGATCGAGCCCGGCCAAGTGCGCACGTTTAATATGGAGATCGGCATTCTCGATGGCGCAGACGAGATTGGCGCCTTTGAACGACGGGTAAAAGCCGGCCTCGTGCGCAAAGATAGACGCTCTTCTACGCGGCGGTAGATACGGCATCCGCTCGGGTCTCAAGCGCCGAGTCCGCTTTTGTATAGTCCGACAACGCGCTCGGTAACGAGCGATTCCACGTAGCGCTCTCGCGTGCGGAGTTGGCCCCCTTGGGCCAGCTTCGCGCGCAGCTTCTCGTCCGCGAGCATTCGCTCCACGACCGCAACAAATCCCCCTACGTCTTTTAGCGGAAAGAGTAGCCCCGTCTCTCCATCCACTATGACCTCGCGACAGCCGCGAATATCCGTAGCCGCTGCCGCTACGCCCATGGCACCAGCCTCGAGAAGACAGCGCGGCAGCCCCTCGCGGTACGAAGGCAACACGCACAGATCCATGCTCATATACAGTTCGGGCATGTCCAGCCGATCTTCCAAGAGCACGCACCGTTCCTCGACCCCAAACTGACGCGCCACTGCAGCCGCATCAATCGCATCGGACTGTTCTCGCCGCTCGGAAATGCCGACCAGCAAGAATCGGACGCGACTATTCCGCTCTGCGACGCGCGCAGCCATCTCAAAAAATTCTACACAGCCCTTCTCGCGCACGAGTCGCGTAACCATGCCAACAACGAGTTCATCTTCGCCGAAGCCCAGCGACGCGCGCGTCTGTCGGCGCGCATCCGGGTAACGCTCCGGATCAAAGCGTCGCTCGTCGACGCCGTTACCAATCCAGTGTAGGCGTGCCGGCTCCTTAAAACGAGCCTTCACCGCATAATCATAGTCCGCCTCACTTTGGAAGAGCAGATGGTCACTCCAGTGGGCGCACCAGCGTTCAGCGGCCACGGCCGCCATGCGATGGAGCCCCCGACTATTTTCATTAAACAGAAACCCGTGCACAGTGTGCACGACGAGCGGCACGTTTGCCCACTGCGCCGTAAACGGGCCAAGCAGCGTACCCTTGGGATTGTGCGAATGCATGATGTCAAACGAACCAGCGCGCAGAGCCTCTCGCAGGGCCCACACGCAGCGCATATCAGTCCACGGGGCCACTTCGCGCGCAAAGGGAATGGGCAAGACCTCCAGGTCACAGTTTCGCAAATGCTCTACGTAGCCGCGATCGCCACATATAACGGCGACTTCAATACCGCTCTCTTGCAGCCTCATCAAGCGAGCCCGCATCAAGTAGGCGACCCGATCAGTGGGAAATACGTGGGCTACGCGCATCCGTCGATAACTCTACTTACAGGGCCACATTGTTTTGCGGCTGACCGCTGAGAAAAGCCAATACATTATCGACGGCTCCGCCGTTGAGCAGATCGACTCCTTCTGGAGTCTGGTCCGCCGCGTGCGGCGTCAGCACGACCTGCTCGCATTCGAGAATGGGATGGTCAGCCGGCAGCGGCTCCTGCGGAAATACGTCGAGCCCCGCTCCCCCCAGATGGCCCGAATTCAAACTGGTGCACAGAGCGTCAATATCGAGCACGTCACCGCGCGCGCCGTTGAGCAGGAGCGCTCCCTCTTTCATAGCAGCTAACTCACGAGCGCCGATCAGATGATGTGAATCAGGCGTGAGCTTGACGTGTAAACTCACGACGTCCGCCCTCGCCAGCAGCTCTTCTAATTCCACAAAGCGCACGCCCAATTCGCTCGCGCGTTCATCGGACGGGTTAAAGGTCCAAGCGATTACCTCCATTCCCAAAGCACGTCCCAGACGAGCAACTTCGGCTCCGATCGCTCCGGTCCCCACCACGCCTAGGACCTTGCCCTGCAGCATGACGTTCATGCGACGCGTCCAGCGGCCTGCCTTGAGTTCGGCAGACTGAAAATGAGCCCGCTTGGCCAGAGCGAACATAAGCCCCACCATGTGTTCGGCGACCACGGGTGCCGTGCGTCCCGGCTGGTTAGACACGACAATGCCCAGCTCTTTCGCCAATTCCAAATCAATCATATCGGTGCCAATAGAGCAGGTCGTTATCATCTTCAGGTTGGGCAGCGAGCGGAGTTCTTCGCGCCAGGTGACCACGCCGCGTGAGTTTATAATGATCTGTGCATCGCGCACGCGCTCTATTTTTTCGGCGCTGTCTGCAGGCGTGGTGTCGTAGATTACAACTTCTCCGTGGGCGCGCAGCCGATCGAGATGAGGCGATCCGGCAATCTGCACCGGGTCGTCACCGGGCACTACTACTTGAACTCGTTCAGACATACATCCTCCCTGTATTGCTGGTAACATGGCTTTTTCATACCTTGGCTATTCGAACAATATAGGCAAGTCCCATGTCCTCTTCCAGAGGATATGAGACCGTCTGAACGGAGCGAAGATCCGGCCTTGGACGCCCCCAGTGGAGCTGATGCCAAGCTCCGGTAGAGCCGTCCATTAGGGCCCGGCCTACAGATCCGTATAACAGCGAACCCAGGCGCACGATTATCGATGCAGATTCTACTCAACACCATACTTATCGAGCCCAACAGATGGGCGCCGGACAAAACGCCGCAGCGCCCTCTATCTGAACACCTACCCGACCTACAGCGCGCGGGTTTCCATGCGCTGGAAATATGGCAATATCACGTCTCGACCCTCGACGCTCGCGGATTGACCAACCTCTCGACTCATCTAAATGCGTGTGCGCTAAAGCCGGTCGCTATGGGCGCCTATCCATTTCTCCACTTAGACGGCCCCGAAGGGGACGAGGCCATGGTCCATCTCGGACGCACTGTCGCCTATGCTGCACACCTGCAATCTGAGATATTCAAGATCTTTCCCGGTCGCGTAGCCAGCCAGCAACTCGACGCCGCCGCACGCGCCCGGTCGGTTGAGCATGTACGCCTCTTAGCCCAGCAACTAGCCGAACGCTCTATGTTGCTAACGTTAGAAACGCACGCAAACACGCTCTGCGATACGGAGGAGAGCACGCTACAGCTCCTCGACGAACTGAGCCCATGCAAAAATGTAGGACTCTGTTTTCAGCCCTACACCGAACAGGACACAGACGCGGCGATCCGGATGTATGACGCACTCCGCCCTCATATCCGTCACGTGCATCTGCAGAATCGCCTGCGCGACGACGGCTCGGTAACGCTGCTTGAAGAAGGAAACTGGCTCGACTATCGACGTCTCCTACCGCATATACGGGATAGCGGTTTCGACGGCCCGCTCTGCTTGGAATTTACCGCTGATATGGCAACGCCTAACACACCAAATGCAGATCCCAGTCGCGTGCTGGAAAACGCGGCACGCGACCGAGACTTCGCGCTTGAAGTCTGGTCGTCACAGTCATAGTCACCGCGACAAAATGCGGTATTTACAGGTCTGCACAGCGCGAAAGACATTGACTTATCTACCTGTGTAGGCTATAGTTTACAGCCCGTAAAAACAATCATTTCATCTCCGTATATTTCCCTATGACACCTAAGAAAAGTGCGACCTCTCCAGAGATCGACCTCGATAATCCCGACCTCTATATAAACCGCGAACTCTCCTGGCTCGACTTTAACTTTCGCGTACTAGAAGAAGCGCAAGATACGCGCAACCCGCTGCTGGAGCGAGTAAAGTTCCTCGCCATTGTTGCCAGCAACCTAGACGAATTCTTTGAGGTGCGCGTGGCAGGCGTGCTCCAGCTGCACGAATCCGGTGCAGACCCGACGCGCCCCGATCGCCTTACACCGGCTCAGCAGCTTGTAGAAATTGCCGATAAGACGCAGCGGATGGTAGCCGAGCAGTATCGCTGCTGGAACGAATCCCTGCTACCTGCGCTTGCCGACGAGGGCATTCGCTTCTGGGAAGCTCGGCATTTACAGGGCGAACATCTCGATTTCGTACGGCGCTACTGGCGTGAGGAACTAGAGCCCATCCTAACGCCTATTGTAGTCGACCCAGCGCATCCCTTTCCCAGCGTCATCAACAAGGCCTTGAGCATTGGCTCGCTGCTCCAAGTGGGCGGCCGCACGCTTATGGGCGTCGTGACCGTGCCCCGCGTGCTACCGCGCCTTTTGCGGCTGCCCGACCGCGATGGCAGGCAGCACTTTGTCACGTTAGCCGGCGTCATGGACCTACAAATCAGCGAACTCTTTCGCGGCTGTGAAGTAATTGCCTCGTCTCCTTTCCGCGTTACGCGCAACAGCGAACTCTATCTCAACGAAGAGGAAGCTGACAATCTCATGGAAGAGATCGCCGAGCAGGTAAAAAACCAGCGACAGGCCGACGCAGTTCGCCTGGAAATCTCCACTATGGCCTCTGTCGATCTCGTGCATCGCCTGCAGGAGCAGTTCGAAATCGACGACTCGCTGACCTATAGGACCAATGGACCGGTCAACCTGCATCGCCTCTTTTCTCTGTACGATCTCGTCCAGCGCTACGATTTAAAATACCGCTCTTTCACACCCGTCGTACACGAGACGCCCGAAGAGCCCGAGCCCTTCTTTGAAGCCATCCGCAAAAGGGACATCCTCCTGCACCACCCCTACGAGTCGTTCTCGACCGTCATCGACTTTATTCGCATGGCCGCAAACGATCCGCAGGTGTTAGCCATCAAGCAAACCCTCTATCGAACGGGCGACGATTCAGCCGTAGCTCAGGCACTTATAAGCGCAGCCGAACGCGGCAAAGAAGTTACCGTATTGGTTGAGCTAAAAGCGCGCGGAGATGAGGCCGCCAACATAGAATGGGCACGACGACTAGAGGAGAGCGGCATCCACGTCGTGTATGGCGTCATGGGCTTAAAGACCCACTGTAAACTGTCTATGCTCGTGCGCCGCGACCGCGATCGCCTGCGTCGCTACGTGCATTTAGGGACGGGAAATTACAACCACGTAACGGCTCGGCTGTATACCGACCTCGGCCTTATTACGGCCCGTGAAGACCTTACGGCCGAAGCGGCTGAAGTATTTAACAAGCTGACGACGCACAGGCGAGAAACCCACTTTAACAAGCTCTTAGTCGCACCAGACGGACTAATAGAAGGCCTGCTCGAACGCATCGATCGAGAGATTGAACACGCGCGCGCTG
>Ga0181587_10000297_pt1 | contig 40177 bp, 37 predicted proteins | sample 071ome_27_FD_132463 | JGI IMG/M metagenome (GOLD analysis project Ga0181587, IMG submission 132463) | Coastal salt marsh microbial communities from the Groves Creek Marsh, Skidaway Island, Georgia - 071409AT metaG (megahit assembly) | ecosystem: Environmental > Aquatic > Marine > Intertidal... | reverse complement strand
TGAGCCTCTCCAATGCCCAAGTGGCCAGTGCTGAAACCTATGAGGCAGGCATCCTCAGCCGCAGCTATATCAGCGATATACAGCGCCAGATCATAGGGCGCAGTGCGTATGGGAATGTGCAAAAGAAGCCCCCGGTAAAACGGGAAAAAGCGCTGCAAAAAACGGGCGTGCGCGCTTTTGTAGACCTCATAGAAGAGTACAGTGCACTACACGCGGTCGATCCAAATCTAATCATGGCCGTTGTTCAGGTTGAATCGGGGGGAAATCCCAACGCCCTGTCCCCTAAAGGAGCTGCTGGTTTGATGCAGTTGATGCCGGCGACGGCGGCTGGTTTGGGGGTTGAGGATCGGTTTGATCCGGAAGAGAATATCGCCTCCGGAACTCGCTACTTGAGCGATTTAATTGATCGCTTTAAGTCGGTAGAAGTGGCTCTCTGGGCGTATAATGCAGGTCCGACGGCGGTTCGCCAAGGCCGTATGCCATTAGAGACGCAGGAATATGTCCCGAAGGTGCTTCGCATGCGCCGGGCTTACGCGACAGAGGAGCGCTAACGATGGCTGTAACGATGGTGCGAGACTATTCGGGCCGGGGCGAAGTGAGCTCGCGGCGTTTACAGGTCAACGACTCGTCGCCCGAAATGCGGTTAGGAGGGGATGTTGAACGCCCCGATTTCTCCGATTTAGTTAAAGATTTTGCCAAGGATGTAAACGATTTGCAGTTCCAGGCGGGCCATGCCATTGATATGTTGGCTACGGGCCAAGCCGCAGATGTTCACCAAGTTATGGTGGCCGTCGAAGAGGCGGGGATCGCCCGCGACATGATGCTCGAGATACGCAACCGAGTTCTCGAAGGATATCAAGAACTCATACGCATGCAGGTATAAGTTCCTGCGGAGATGGTTTAAATGAATTTACCGACACAGGTTTCGGGGATAACCGAACGATCGCAGGCGTGGTGGACGGAAGCACCGCCGGTCCAGAAGTATGGAGCCGTTGGTGGTGGGATTGTCGGTATCGCCCTGCTCGTTTTTATGTTCTTCACCATGTCGGGTGGAGAAGAGCAATGGGAAGGTCGCATTCTGTATTCCAACTTGGAATTTGATGAATCGGCTGAGATAAGCAATCGCCTGAGGGCGTTAGAAGTTCCGCACCGGCTAACGGCTGATGCAACGGCCATTCTCGTCCCTGAAGATCGCTATATGGAACTGCGCGTTCAGCTTGCGGGAGAGGGCTATCCCAAGAGTGGACGCATCGGTTATGAAATATTTGACGAAGCACAGCTGGCGATGACGGACTTTCTGCAGAAAGTGAACTTCCAGCGGGCGCTGCAGTCTGAAATTGAACAGACGCTGATTAACATAGAGGGCGTGCGCAACGCGCGCGTTCACTTGGTTATTCCCGAGCCCAGTCTATTTACAGAGGAGCAGAATCCGGTTACCGCATCTGTAACCCTGACGTTAGAGGGCAATAAAAAGCTTCCCATCGAGCGGATCAATGCCATCGGGTATTTGGTCAGTGCAAGCGTTGAAGGATTGGACCAGGGCAATGTCATTATTCTCGATGGCAGTGGTAATATGCTGTCTGAGGAGCGCGATCCTCTGGTCAAGATGGCAAACAAGCAGTTTGAGATGCAGCAGCAGGTTGAGAAGGCGCTGGAGCGAAAAGTGCAGACGCTTATGGATCAGGTCATCGGCAAAGATCGCTCGCGCGTTCGCATTAACGCCGTGCTAGACTTTGACCAGAAGCAGACGCAGCAAAAAAGGGTGGAGCCCGGCGCGTCGCAGGTGGTAATTAGCGAAGAGACGCAGGAGACCAGCTCGGCGGAGAAGGGCACGGAAGAGCAGGCCATACGCAACTATGAAGTTAACGAAACAATTCAGAGTATTGTCGGCTCGGTTGGTTCAATAAAGCGGCTGTCTATGGCGTTGACCATCGACAAGACACGCGTTGTAATCGATCCAGAGGGCAACTACATAGAAGAGCAGCGTGCAGCCGAAGAGATTACTCAACTCCGCGAACTTGCACAGCAGGCTATCGGTATGGACGAAACGCGCGGTGACGCGATAACGGTGTATCCAATGGCGTTTGACAAAACGCAAGAGATCCGTGCTCGCGAAGAATCACAGGCGCAGGAACGCAAAGAGTTCTGGACGGATATCGCCATCAACGTTGCAAAAATTCTCGGTATTATTGCCGCATTGATTACGCTGCGCTTCATCATTCAGGCCATCGGTCGCGGCGTCGGTGTCGAAGACGAGCTCGAGGTTCTTGGTGAAGTTTCTACGGACGTTGAAGAGGAAGATTTTGAGCGGCCCGAGACCCCGCACGAGATGATACTTGGGCGCGTGCAGCAGATGGTTAGAGAGCGGCCTGAAGATGCTGCTAAGCTTATTCGCACTATGCTAATGGACGAAGAAAGCTAATGATGCATTTGCCTGTGTTTCTCTGTAGAACCGTGCGTATTACTGCACAAGGGTGGAGTTGTCTATGTCCAAGGTAATCCGAACGGCCCGTTTTACGGGTCCCGTAGTAACGGTGGGCCAAGCGGAGCGCGATCTGTACGTAGAGCGATATCGAGACGGAGCAGAAGGGGTAGATGGCCTTGGGTTGGCAGACCTATTAGCTCAGGACGCGCAGCATACAGAGGACGCGCTCAATGCGGAATGGGAAAGCAAGTTGCAAAGTGAGGTTAGCTACGTGCGCGGAGAAGGTGAAAAGCGTCTTCAGGAAGCCGAAGCGGCCTGGCAAAACGAACGTGCACAGCTGAACGAAGAGCGCTATGAAGAGGGCGTGCGCAGCGGTGTCGAGCAGTGTGAAGCGGAAGTTAAAGAAGCGATTAGTTGCATTGAAGCTTTGCACCAATCGCTCGAGGCCAATCGTGCGCAAATCATGGTAGAAGCCGAAGTCGACGTGGTCGATCTGGTCGTATTCATTGCGCGTAAAATTTTGGGTCTTCAGGCAGTATCTAATCCCAAAGCGCTGCTGCAGGTGGTGCGGAATGCGCTGTCCCATATGAGCGAAAAGAGCAATTTGGAGATTCGCGTGCATCCGGATGATTTGGCCGTTGTCCAACGCTATGCAAATCACTGGGTTGCCAAGGTCGATAAGGAGGCCGTGCTCAAGGTGCGGGAGAGCGTCCACGTCGACCGCGGAGGCTGTTTGATTGAAGGGGCCGAAGAAAATATCGATGCGCGCTTAGAAGAGCAGTTGCAGGCTATGCATCAGAGATTGCGCAGCGCCGTGTTTGATCAGGCGGATGCAGGGGAAGAGCGGTCGAGTCAAAGCGAGGACGACAAAGGCGATGAATAGGGCCCTTTGGAAACAGGCGATTGATCAGGTCGATCCGCTAACGCGATACGGCAAGGTGTGCGATATCGTCGGGCTCGTAGTTGAAGCGCTCGGTCCAGCAGACGTCGCGCTGGGTGAACTGTGTTATATCGGTGATCCGGGTAGCGATCCGGTTCGCGCGGAGGTCGTAGGATTTCGCGGGCCAAAAGTCTTGCTTATGCCGCTGGGACAGATCGAGGGAATACGGCCAGGCACCAGCGTATTTCCAGCACGAGCGTCTCTCTTTGTGCCGGTAGGACCCGGTCTGCGCGGTCGCGTTTTGGATGGCTTGGGAAATCCCATTGACGGTAAGGGACCTCTCCATGCTGGAGAGCGTCGCAGCGTGCATGCCGAACCTCCAAATCCGCTTAGCAGACGTCGGGTGCGTCAGGCTCTGGGTACGGGCGTGCGTGCGCTGGATGGTCTTGTCAGCTGTGGCAAGGGGCAGCGCATGGGGATTTTTGCCGGTAGCGGTGTGGGTAAAAGCACGTTAATGGGGATGATCGCCCGCCACTCTGAGGCCGACGTAAACGTGATTGCGCTTGTTGGAGAGCGCGGTAAAGAGGTCCTGGATTTTCTCGAAGACAGCTTAGGGGAAGAGGGCTTGAAGCGCTCTGTTGTGGTCGTGGCGACCTCTGACCAACCGGCGCTGATTCGTCTCAAGGCGGCCTTTGTCGCGACTGCAATTGCCGAGTATTTTCGCGATGCCGGTAAAGACGTGATTTTGATGATGGACTCGCTGACGCGCGTAGCGATGGCGCAGCGCGAAATTGGTTTGGCCGCGGGTGAGCCGCCAACCACGCGGGGCTACACCCCGTCCGTATTTGCCCTACTGCCCCGTCTTTTAGAACGAGCAGGTATGACGCGTCGCGGAAGTATAACGGGTTTCTATACCGTTTTGGTAGAAGGCGACGATATGGACGAGCCCATTGCCGACGCATCGCGTGCTATTCTCGATGGACACCTGGTGCTGTCACGACGCTTGGCCTCTCGCGGACACTATCCGCCCATTGATGTGATGGAAAGCGTCAGTCGCGTTATGAAAGACGTTACGAGTGAAGCCCACTGGGATCGCTCTATAGAAGTTAAATCGATGATGGCTGCCTATACCGAGGCAGAAGATCTTATCAACATAGGTGCCTATGCTAGAGGCAGTAATCCAAGCATAGATAGATCGCTGCAATATGTTGAACCGATCAATGACTACTTGCGCCAGGGGCTAGGGCGGAGCAGTCAGTCAGAGGGATTCGATCACAACGTGCGCCGGCTAATGGGCATCATGGCAGAGCCGGTTGCCGAGGCGGGATCCTAGTGCGTTGAAGCGTTTTACCTTCCGTTTTCAACGGATCCTCGAGATAAAAGAGCGGATGGAAGATGCTCGGCGCGCGGAACTGGGAGAAGTGACGGCTGCCCTCAACCGCGAAATGGAGCAGCTTTCGGCGCTCCATGGGACACAGGCCACATATCGCAACATGGGCAGTTTCTCCGGTGAGCAGCGCGTTGATGCAGGGCTCTTGGGTATAAGTGCCCGCTATGCTGAACGCCTAAAGGGCGAGATATACGAGCAGATAGAGCACATAAAGAAAATTGAGGCCGTGGTTGAAAACAAGCGGCAAAAGCTGTTGGAGGCTACGCGCGAGCGTCGGGTATACGAAGTGTTAAAAGAGCGCGCCGAGGAAGCACATCGGCGCGAGGCCAATCGTCGAGAACGGATTCAACTGGACGAAGTGGGAGAACAGCTTTACGCGCGTCGAGGGAGTGGACGCGTAGAGATCGAGGCAAAGGAGCTTCGCAATGCTTGAGGTGGTTGGAAAGGGGAACCCTCTTTCAAAAGGGAATTTTCCCGATAAATCAGCGGGAGAAAAGTCGCTTGGTTTAGATTTTGCTGATCTACTGCAGGAAGCACAGTTTGAGCAGGAATCAGCTCAGGGGATGAGCAAGACCTCGAGGTCTTCTGCCTCTACAGAGCAGAGGTCAGAGAGGACAGAAGAGGACTCGTCTTCGCTTGAGGAAGGCGAAGAGACGCTGGAAAAAAAGAAGGTGTCTAAGGAAGAAAATGCCGGCGTCTCGTCCGGAGCTGCACACGCAGATCGGCCGAGTGAAGAGCGAGAAGAGGGTGAAGAAGAGGGCGAGATGAAGGGCGTGGAAATAGGCGCAGAAGATGCGAGTTGGTTTGATATGGAAATGGAAACCACCGAAGAAAACAGCGAAGCGTTCACTATGGATACAGCTGATTTTGAAGCCGTAGATGCGGAGTTGGCAGCTCCGCCGGTTCAACCTAATGGAGCGGGAGCCAATCACAATCCGCTCGAGCTGCTGAACGCGGCTGAAATAATGGATCCAGACCTCTCTATAGAAAAGGGCGTTGAGCAGATTGCAACGCGAATTACGCAGGCGGCCAGCGGTCAGGCCGCCGTTATGGAAGAGATGGCAGAGACCATACTGCCACAGGTTATTCGCAGCGTTGCTACGCTCGTGCGCGCAGGGGGAGCGGAGATGCGATTACAGCTTCAGCCCGCTGATTTGGGAGAAATAGAGCTGCGCGTGCGCACCGCCGAAGCCGCCGTGCGAGGCGAACTGGTCGTGAGTAATCCCGAGGTGAAACAGCTACTCGAACAAAATCTGGGACGACTGCGCGATGCGCTTGCAGAGCAGGGGTTGGACCTGGAGGGGTTTAGCGTTGATGTCGGAGGGCAGTCGACCCATGCCGAAGGCCGAGAAGAGTTTGGCCGTCAGAATCCTTCGGGCACTCGTGTCGAAGGGGGTGAAGTGCCTGAGGCTGTGCCCGCTTCTTCTGCCGTGCGTATGCCAGACAGTGGCGACGTGGATTTTACCGCTTAAAGGGGTATTGTGACCATGAATATTAGCAGCATTACCAACCCGCAGAACAAGCCGTCACAGACGGGAGATGGATCGCGTGCCCAGTTGGGTAAAGACGATTTCCTACAGCTACTGACGATGCAGCTCCGCTATCAGGACCCGCTGAATCCGCTGGAAAACACGGAATTCATTGCTCAGATGGCACAGTTTACCTCGCTTGAGCAGCTGCAGAATATTAACCAGACGCTGACTACTAGCCAAAACAAAGAGGGCAATTTACAGACCGCCTTTGCCAATAATCTGGTCACCTCGCTCGTGGGTAAAGACGTCGAAATTGCTACAGACCAAGTCGCATTCTATGGAGGGGATACAGAGGTCAACTTTGGCCTGGGCACGGGCGCACGTCAAGCTACTATGAGCATTCTCGATGCTCGCGGTCAGTTGGTACGCGAGTTTGAGCTCGATGTGACGCAGGCTCATGGAAGCGTCCAGTGGGATGGACGCAGTGAGGACGGTCGCCAAGTGCCGGAGGGAGCCTACCGCGTAGTCGTAACGGCAGAGGGAATTGGCGGAGCTCCGGTTGCTGCTGAAGCTCTGGAGCGGGTGCGCGTAGAAGCTATTCGCTACGGAGACGACGAATCGTATCTGTGGGCGGGAGGACGCGAACTGACGCTGAGCGATGTGCGCGGCGTGTTGGCAGGATCAAATTGATAAACGTTACTGGTGCCATAGGGCGCCAGAGTGCAGTCTAGGGAATGGATTGCATGGCCATGATCGGTTCACTCTGGACGGGTATAGCAGCCGATTCTAGCCCAATTATAGAGGAATAAATGCTGGACTCAATTTACATAGGAATCACAGGCGTCAGTAGCCATCAGACGCGGATGAATGTAATAAGTAACAACATATCCAACGTAAACACGACTGGATATAAGGGAGAGCGTGCCAACTTTGCCGATGTGATGAGCCGGACGCTATCCGGTGGGGGACCACAGCGCGCGCAGATCGCCGCTACAAATCCCAGTCAGTCGGGTCTGGGCGTTGGCATCGGCAGCATTGATACGATTCAACAGCAGGGTACGTTACAGATGACCGGTATTGAAACGGACCTAGCCGTTGATGGCGAGGGCTATTTTGTCGTCAGCGATGGCGACCAGCGTTTTTTCACGCGCGACGGCACGTTTTCCTTTGACACAAACGGCAGGCTCTACGACCCTGGGACAGGGCTGGTTGTGCAGGGCAATCTGGCCAATGCCGACGGCACGTTCAACTCGGAAGTGGCCGACCTCATTATACCGTTAGATCGCGAGTCTGAGGCGATTTCTACAACGACGATTCGAATCTCTGGGAACTTAGATGCTAGCAGCAGCGGCAGCGGTGCACCTGTTTGGACGGGTAGCACGTCGTTTGGTTTGCCCGCTCGCCTGACGAGTAGTCCGAATCCTGGATTTCCGCTCGATTTGACCGATTTGGAAGATGGAGGCCTAATGGTTCGTATTACATCGGGCACGGAAGAGACGGAAAGTATGCTGAATATTCCAGCCAAATCGTACGAAGATCGGCTTGAACTCATAGCGGAACTCAATTCGCAAATTAGCGTTAACGGAGCTCTAAAAAATAAAGTCCTCTTCAAGACCAACGAATTAGGGGAGCTGATTTTGCGCTCTGTGGAGGGGGGAGATCAGGTGTCTATTGAGGTCGACAATGCCGATCCGAACGTGAACGTCGCCTCTCGTCTTGGCTTTACTGCGGGCACGGTGGAAACAGGCGTTCGCGCTTCTGATACGGATGCCCTGAACGATTTGGCGAATATCGGCGCAGATCTGACGGATGGAGACGTAATTCGCTTTACGGGTATCAAGCCCAATGGAGAGCGCTTTGACGGCAGTTTCACCTATGAAGAAGGGGTTAGCGACGGGGCAGACCAACTCTTTGCCGCCGTCAGCAACGTATACGGAAGCGTAAATGCCGGCATCGACCCCGAGACGGGTCAGTTTATTCTGACCGATGTAAATACGCAGGACCGAATCGTTGGCTTCGAAATCAACTTTTCTCTGCTCGACTCGGGTATCGGATCGGGCATATACGGAGACCAACCGCCCTTTGAGTTTAGCACAAACACACAGGTATACGACGAGCAGGGCAATCCCCACTCGCTCACCTTGAACTTTACCAAGGGAATTGTCGACAACGAGTGGAGTTGGGTGGCCACCGTAGACGGGATTACGCCAGCGGCTGGTAATAACGGAAAAGTGGTGTTTAACGAAGACGGCACGCTGCGCACGTTTGAATCCTCGGATCAGTCGCCCATTGTATTTCAGCCCGGGGAAGGCACGCCGAAGATGAGTATCGAAATTGGGGCCGACAGCACGGACCGCTTGGGAGGCTTGACCCAGTTTGTGGCCGATTCTTCCGTGTCGGTTCGCGAACAGGACGGTCGCACATCCGGTTCACTGGTGTCGGTCAGCTTTCAGCCCGATGGCAACATCGTCGGTCTATTTAGCAATGGAACGTCTGAGAATATGGGTCGAGTTTCGCTGGCTTCGTTTGGCAACGCCGACGGCCTGATGCGCCAGGGTGGCAATATGTTTGTCCAGACCGAGGCATCCGGCGAAGCAGTTGTCGGAGCAGCAGAAAGCACCGTTCAGGGTAGTATTCGATCCGGACAGATTGAAATGTCCAACGTCGATCTCGCTGCGGAATTCACCAATATGATCGTCACACAGCGCGGTTTCCAAGCGAGCGCGCGCAGCATAACCACCTCTGACGAACTGTTGACCGAGGTGGTCAATCTAAAGCGGTAAGTTATATTTGACGCATAATCCGTAAAACTGCTGAGGCCGAGGTGCCGTTATGATTAAATTGACTCGTTTAAACCAAAGCGAAGTCGTCATAAACGCCGAAATGATCGAATTTGTCGAAGAGACTCCAGATACGTTGATCTCGCTTATTTCGGGCAAAAAAGTGATGGTGACCGAGCCGGTTGATTTGATCATTAATCGCGTCATCGAATACAAGAAGACGTGCAATCAGCCGTTGTTTAGCGGAACCGCATAGGGACGGATAGTAAAATGGATATAGCAACTATCGTAGGGCTCTTAGGTGCTTCGACTTTGATTCTGATCGCAATGGAAGATCCGATGACGTTCTGGAATATTCCGTCCGTGCTTATTGTGATCGGTGGCACCATTATGGCTACGCTAGCATCCAACCCATTGGCGCAGGTTGGCGCTTTTCTTTCGGTTTATCTCAAGACGATTAAGACGTCTGCAACCTCGCCCAATGAGTTGATAGAGAAAATCGTTGGCTTTGCGGAAACGGCGCGACGCGAAGGTATCTTAGCACTTGAGCAGGCGGTGGAAGAGGCCAACGACGAATTTCTCAGCGGAGGAATTCGGCTCGCCGTAGACGGCACGGAGCCCGACCTCATTATGGATATCTTGGAGACCGAGTTGCTCTACATTGAAGAGCGGCATAATCAGGCATCTGAAATGATTGCACGCGCGGCGGAGATGGCTCCGGCATTTGGCATGATCGGCACGCTGGTTGGACTGGTGCTCATGCTCAAAGACATGTCTGACCCGGCGGCGATTGGTCCGGCTATGGCCGTTGCTCTTTTGACGACTCTATACGGTTCGATCATAGCCAACGTATTTCTCAACCCTATCGCTGCCAAGCTCAAGATCTATTCAAAGGAAGAAGTTCTTTCTAAGCGTATGATTATAGAGGGCATCATGGCAATTCAGCAGGGAGACAATCCGCGCATCGTTGAGCACAAGCTATCCGTCTTTCTACCCCCCTCACTGCGCCCTTCTGGCGAAGAGGGAAGCGGCGGGGAATAGGTCATGGCGAAGCAGCAAAAATGCCCAGAATGCCCCAAGGGCCTGCCGGGATGGTTGGCAACCTTTGGCGATCTCATGTCGCTTCTGCTGTGTTTCTTTGTCCTACTGCTGTCTTTTTCGACTATGAAAAAACAGGACTTTGAAAAGGCGGTGGGGTCGCTGCAGGGCGCGCTCGGGGTGCTGCCTGGTGAGCCTATCCTCACCTCGCCGATAAAGCTACACGTGCCTATCGTGCGCGGCGATATAACCGAAGCGCGTCCGACGCTAAAGGATGCAAAATCCGAAATAGAAAAGCAGGTTGAGGCCGAGGGACAGCAGGAAAACGTCGAGATTATCGAGTCCGAAGATGGAATCACGATTCGGATCAAAGACAACGCGGTTTTTTCTAGCGGCGATGCGGAAATTAAGAGCGATATCTTACCGCTCCTCAACAAGATTGGTGGTGTGCTGGCCCGTTTACCCAATACCGTAGAGATTGGGGGCCACACCGACAACCTGCCGATACAAAACGAGGAATTCCCCAACAACCACTGGTTGTCTAGTGCTCGAGCACTTGGGGTACTCGACGTGTTTCAAAACGAAGTTGGCATGGCGGCCGAACGCATGACGGCGATCGGTCACGGCGAATTTAAGCCGATAGTAGATAACGATACCGAGGAGAATCGCGCGTTAAATCGCCGCGTAGAAATTAAAGTTCGGCATCGTCAGGAAAGCGAAGAATCTTCGCCAGAGCTCGTTCGACAGCTACTGCGAGAGGCAGATATAGGCGTCGAAGGGGGAGAGGAATAAGAGGGAGAATTTTTTATGGCTGAAGAAGCAGCAGAAGAAAGCGGAGGCGGAGGCGGAGGCGGAGGCGGCGACGGTGGGAGCGTGCTTAAGAAGTACGGTCCTCTGGCGGCGATAGTCATGCTTGCCCAAGCGGTTATAGCATTTCTAATAATCGAATTTGTCCTCAAAGAGAATATGCCCGAAGAGCCCCAGGATCCATTAATTCCGCAAATGACCAGCGAAACGACGCGTCAGAGCGGGGAAACTCCTAATGATCGTCTTCCCTATCTCTATGCGTCGGATGAACTCAAGACGATTACTGCAAACCCGGCGGGGACGAATTCGGAGCGCTTTGTCGTGCTCAGCGTTCAGTTGGGTCTTGAGGCGTTTAATGAGGATGAAGAAGATATTACAGGTAAATTAGCGGAGAACCTGGAAGTTCTGGACAAAATAGCACTCTATGACCTGAAGATAAAGTCGCTGATTATGCGGATAATCCGCGGAAAAACAGTAGACGAGCTCGATGCTCAGTTTCAGGATGAGCTGGAAGACGAGATCCGCCAAGTGGTCAGCAAGGAGATATTCGACCGGCTCTTTAAGACGGGTGATGGGACGGAAAATACAACCGCGGTGCGCGTTGTCGAAGTTAACATATCAGATATCATTATTCAGTAGTGCTATATCGAGGTTGGTAAGGAGTTATACGCATGGCCGAAATACTTTCCCAAGAAGAAATAGATGCACTGCTTTCGGCAACCGATGGGGACGAGGGCGAAATTGAAGACGATATGGGGAGTGGGGGGTTTGATGATGCGTCTTCGCAGCGCATCATAACGCCCTACGACTTTAAGCATCCTGCGCGCGTTAACAAGGACCAGCTGCGCACGCTTGAAAACCTGCACGATAACTTTGCCCGTTTGCTTTCCTCGACGTTTTCCGGCGCCATGCGCGCTGTGGTAGACGTCGATACGGCCTTTGTCGACCAGACTACGTATGCTGAGTTCATAATGAGTTTATCAAACCCCTCCTGTTCGTACCAGTTTACGCTCGGTCCGACCAACGGCCAGGCCATTATAGATTTTGCCATGCCCGTTGTCTTTGCCTTTGTAGATCGAATCTTTGGTGGTAAGGGGTCGTCTCAGGGCGTTGAGGCACGGCAGTTGACGCCTATTGAGATGGGCGTGATTAACCGCATCGTCAAGCGCGTAGTAGAGGATCTCGAGGCGACATGGGAACCCATACTGCGCGTGGAAGTTTCGGACGTCGAGTTGGAGACCAATCCGGAGTTTATGCAGATTACCGCGGCTTCGGAGATTGTCATTCTTCTGGCCTTCGAGGTAAACTCCACGAATGCATCTGGTCTCGTCAGCTTGTGCTATCCCTTTTTTACATTGGAGTCCATTCTGCCGCGCCTGGGACAGCAGTCGTATGTGCGGACAAATCGGATGAATCAGGATGAACTTCTTCGATTGAACAACCTGCGTCTGCAAAAGACCTCTATGCCTATCCGCGCCGAACTGGCACGGGGAATGACGTCATTTCGGACGCTACAAGACGTGCAGATCGGCGACGTGCTCACCATGGATACGCGGATTAACGAGCCGACTATTATCTACGTTCGCGACGAGCCTAAATTTATTGGACGACCCGGTAGATTGGGACGCCATAATGCGGTTCAGATTACGGAATACATCAATCCAGAAAACGAAGTATTGTTTAAAAATAAGAGTGTGCCTATCACGATTGATTAAGTGTTTATACTCACTTAGTCCTTGGAGGAAGCTGTTATGGCAGAAGAAGAAGAAGTTTCTGAAGACGATCTCGATGCGCTCGCCGATGCGATTAGCGGTGAGGGGGAAGGTGGAGAAGACCTAGATCCCCTTGCCGAAGAGATGCTGAAGATGATGGAGGAAGAAGGCGACGGAGCAGATGCGGGTTCGCCAGAAGATGTCGATCGCATGATGGAAATGGAAATGCTCAAAGCCATGGAAGATGATAGCGGCGGGGGCGGGGCCCTTTCCGGTTCGGCGACGAGCGGCGGCGGAGCGGCCACGGGTATTCCTGCTAATATTGCCCGTCTCATGGATGTCAATCTGAGCGTGTCGATTGAGCTTGGTCGAACGAGGGAGACGCTCGAAAATGTGATGCATTTGGGTGAGCAGTCTTTGGTCGAACTGGATAAACAGGTAGGGGACCCAGTTGATATTCTGGTTAACGGCAAACTCTTTGCGCGCGGGGAAGTGGTGACGGTATCGGAGAATTTTGGGGTGCGCATTACCGAGATCATGGGTAGTGTGAATGAATTGTAGGGATTAGACTACTTTAGAAAAGAAGTAATTTCCCATAGGGGGAAATTTATTCCGAAAGAGTGAGTATAGGGCCGCATATGTCGCCTGTCTCTCTGTAAGTTACATAAAATTAATACGTTAAAAAGAAATATACATAGTAAATACAGCGTGTGTGTTCCTAAAGGAGGCCTATTTGGCCTCCTTTTTTTGTGGGTATGAGGTGGCATATATGTTGCTCAAAAGAGTGTGGGTAACACTTGAGAGCGAGGAAGATGAAACAGCGAACACGTTGTAGATGGCAAGTACTCTTCGGGGTGTGCTTTGCACTTTCTTGGTGGGGGCAGGTCGCCATGGCCGATGAAGAGGCCGTGGCATCAGAGTGGCAGGCCGCTACCGCAGACAGCGCCCATTCCGTTGTGCAGGATGCTTCGACGGAGGCTATAGATGGCGCAGACCAGACGGTCGAGGAGCCCCTTTTTACAGAGGGGGACACATACGTGGCACCGGCGGGCACCGACGCTGAAGGCGATGGAGATATATGGAGTATTTCCATGCGTCTGGGCTTTGGTTTGGCTCTGGTTGTGCTGCTGGCATGGGGGGCTGCCCACCTGCTCAGGAAGAGCACATTAGGTAAGCAACTCGGTGCGGATAACAGTTTAATTCGCGTAGCAGAACGAGCCTACCTCGGGCCTAAAAAAGCGGTTTTCCTAGTGGAGATTGGCGGACGGGCACTAGCCCTAGGCGTTACGGACGATCGGATCACTACGCTGTCTGAGTGGACGGCGGGTGAGTTGGATCTTACTCCGCAGCCCTCGGTGTCTTCGCCCTTTGCCAGTCAGCTGAAAAATGTGCTGGGAAAAACGGTGGGGGAGAGCCGATGAAAACGCTACTGCGCCTTGGCCGCTTCTCCCGTTGGATGAGCGTGCTCGTCTTTCTCAGTGTGACATTTCTCGGCGAGGATGCATTCGCACAGGCATTGCCTAAGATCAGCCTGCAGGTTGAAGACGCTCAGGAGGGGGGAGATGCAGCCGTTTCACTGCAGATCATATTCCTACTGACAATTCTTTCGCTCGCACCTTCTATTCTGATCATGATGACCTCGTTTACGCGCATCGTCGTCGTGCTGTCTTTTTTGCGCACTGCAATCGGCACGCAGCAGATGCCGCCGAACCAACTGTTGATCGGACTATCTCTGTTTATAACCTTTTTTGTCATGTCGCCGGTTTGGGATCGCGTCAATGATGAAGCTATCCAGCCGCTAGTTGCTGATGAGATTCCCTATAAGGTTGCGCTAGATCGGGGTATGGAGCCCATTCGCGAGTTCATGCTTAAGCAGACGCGACAAAAGGACATGGCGCTTTTTGTTCGTATGGCGCGTATTCCTCAGCCTCGCAATCGCTCGGAAATACCCAATTCCGTGCTGATTCCTAGCTTTATCATAAGCGAACTGCGTACGGCTTTTCAGATAGGCTTCATTCTCTTTATACCCTTCCTCGTAATTGATCTGGTCGTTTCGAGTATTCTTCTCTCGATGGGTATGATGATGTTGCCGCCGATTATGGTTTCACTGCCGTTTAAAATTTTGCTCTTCGTGCTAGTCGATGGCTGGAACCTGTTAATGCAGTCTTTGGTAAAGAGCTTTAACTGACGGGATGTAAAGATGACGCCAGAATACGTAATAAAGTTGGGACAGGATACACTAATGCTGGTCCTGGTCGTAGCGGGGCCCACACTGCTCGTAGCGCTCGTAGTTGGCCTAATGGTCAGTATCTTTCAGGCCGTTACTCAGATTCACGAAATGACGCTCACGTTTATTCCCAAAATTCTAGCCGTGGCCGCAGTGCTGTCCCTGTTGCTGCCCTGGACGATTCGACGCATGATCGAATTTACGACTGCTTTGATAAGCAGCATTCCAACCGTAATCGGCTAGGGGTTGCACTGTGGCTTATTGGCTCGACCAATTTCACATCTTTCTCCTCGTGCTGCTGCGCGTCAGCGCGCTGCTGGTGGTCGCGCCCATATTTGGTCATCGACTTTTTCTGGCTCGTGCAAAGGTGGGGATGGCATTTATGGTTTCGCTGGTGATTTTTCCTGCCGTAGCCGACTCGAGTCTCGATCTTCCGGAAGGTTTTTTACCCTATGCACTGATACTCATTCGCGAAGTGCTCATGGGGGTCGTGCTGGGATTTTCCGTGTTGCTGATATTTATTGGCATTCAGTTTGCCGGTCAGTTGGCGGGTTTGCAGATGGGATTTGGCATCGTTAATGTGATCGATCCCCAGTCAAACGATCAGGTGTCAATTATCGGTCAGTTTCTCAATATTCTGGCCGTCTTGCTGATTTTCTCTCTCGATGGACATCACATTATTCTCAACGGGCTGATGGCTAGCTTTGAGGCTGTGCCGCTAGGTGGTGTCGTATTTAAAGTGCCCGTTGCCGAGAAACTGATCGAATTGACCAATGAGATCTTTACCGTGGCTATAAAAATCAGCGCGCCCATTATGATTGCCCTTTTTCTCGTATCGGTTGCCATGGGCGTATTAGCCCGCACGGTGCCGCAGATGAACGTTTTCATTGTAGGTTTTCCCGTGCAGTTGGCAGTGGGACTCTTTGTCATGATTTCTTCGCTGCCGCTTTTTCGGATTATGCTCGCTAAATCGCTGCACATCTTAGAGCGCGACTTTTTTGCTCTTATCGACTTTTTTGCTTGATCTATATGCGCAATGGCTGAAGAATCCTTTCAGGAAAAAACAGAACAGGCTACGCCTAAGCGTCGCGAAGATGCGCGGCGTAAGGGACAGGTTGCTCGCAGCAGTGAACTGAGCTCTATTGCGATACTCGCGACGGGTCTCTTGGCTCTTTCTGCGCTAGGTCCCTATATGTTTAACGGGCTCAGCGTATTTATGGTCGATGCGCTGACCAACGGTATGTCCCTTGAGCTTGATCCTGCAACGCTGCATTTGACGATTGGTGCTTGGACGTTGGGGTATGCGCGCATCGTAGCGCCGATTATCGCACTGCTCGTCTTGGCCGCTCTCGCTATAAACTATGCCCAGGTTGGCGTACTCTTCACGCTGCAGCCACTCACACCTAAAGCAGAGCGTTTGAGTCCTCTAAGCGGACTAAAACGCATTTTCTCCAGCAAGGGATTGGTAGAATTGGCCAAGGGGCTCTTTAAGATTGGAGCCGTAGTTTACGTGACTTATTTGACCATTGCAGCAGACATGGATGACTTTGTCGCCTATATGGACATGGGCGTTGGTCAGATCTTTGCACTAAGCGGAGATATCACCCTTACGCTGGCATTTCGGATCGTACTTTTACTGCTGGTAATGGCCATTCTCGATTACTCTTTTCAGCGCTGGGACTACGAAAAAAATCTCCGCATGACGCGTCAGGAAGTGCGTGAAGAGGTCAAGCAGCAGGAAGGGGATCCCATGATGCGTTCGCGTGTGCGTAACCTGCAGCGCGAAATGTCCCAACAGCGTATGATGGATGATGTGATGACGGCTGATGTCGTCGTAACAAATCCAACGCACGTCGCAGTTGCGCTTAAATATGACATGGAAAATATGCCCGCCCCTCTCGTCGTTGCTAAAGGGCAGCGCCTAGTCGCGCAGCGGATCAAGGAAATCGCTCGCGATGCGGGGATTCCCCTCGTTGAAAACAAGCCGCTCGCCCGGGCCCTGTTCAAAGTCGTGCGCATTGGCGACGAAATACCCGAAGATTTGTTCAAGGCCGTTGCACAGGTTCTGGCCTTTGTATTTCAGCTTAAACGCGGTAATGAGGGGAATAGCCTCTAATGAGTGTAGGGAGAATACGTCGTGCGTAGATGGATACAGATGCTTGCCCAGCACAGCGATGTGCTAGTGGCGATCGGCGTGATAACGATCTTGGCCGTTATGATCGTTCCGCTGCCGACTTATGTGCTCGACTTCTTGCTGACGTTCAATATCAGCCTAGCGCTGCTCGTGCTGATGCTAACGATCTATATCACTGCGCCTCTTGAACTGTCTGTATTCCCTGGCCTACTGTTGGTGCTCACGCTATTTCGACTATCGCTAAACGTCGCTTCTACGCGTCTCATCCTCAGTGAAGCAGATGCTGGTCGCCTCATACAGGCTTTTGGTGATGTTGTTGTGCGCGGTAATTTTGTGCTCGGTTTTATTATCTTCATCATAGTGATCATTATCCAGTTTGTCGTCATTACCAAAGGTGCGGGGCGCGTGGCTGAAGTGGCCGCTCGTTTTACCTTGGACGCCATGCCGGGTAAGCAGATGGCTATTGATGCCGACCTAAATGCTGGATTGATAGACGAACAGCAGGCCAAACAGCGGCGCGAGGATATATCGCGCGAGGCCGATTTTTACGGCGCGATGGATGGTGCGAGTAAGTTTGTTCGCGGAGATGCCGTCGCCGGTATCCTGATTACGATTGTAAATATTATTGGGGGATTTGCCATAGGCGTTCTGCAGCGCGATCTCAGCCTGGGAGAGGCGCTACAAACCTATACGTTGCTCACCGTAGGGGATGGTTTGGTAACGCAGATTCCCGCTCTTATTACGTCTACTGCAGCAGGTATCATCGTTACGCGTGCCACTAGCGATGGAAACATGGGCTCCGACATTAATCAGCAGCTGACGGGACGCCCGCAGGCGGGATTGATCGCGGGGACGATGCTGCTGTTTATGGGGTTGATTCCTGGCTTACCTACGTGGCCATTTGCCGCTATTGGCTCGCTGCTCATCGGCGTTTCGCTGCTCGTGCGCAAGCGAAAGCAAGACGAGAAAGCCGTGGAAGCGGAGGCACAGACGCAGGCAGAACAGCCTGAGGAGCGCCCCGAAGACTACTTGCGCGTAGACCAATTAGAGGTGCAGGTAGGGTATCAGCTCGTGCCGCTCGTCGATGCCAATCAGGGGGGAGACCTCATTGAACGCATCGTGCAGATCCGCAAAGTAGCGGCCATGGATATGGGGTATGTTGCTCCTCCTGTGCGGGTTCGTGATAGCACTGAGCTGCCGCCTACTGCCTACCAGATTCGCGTAAAGGGCAATCCCGTTGCACGCGGAGAGCTGCAGGCCAAGCAGCTTATGGCAATCGATCCGGGTTTTGCCGAAGGCGAGATAGAAGGTTCGCAGGCAATTGATCCAGTGTTTGGCTTGCCGGCTCGTTGGATCGCGCCGGCGCTTCGCGAGAAGGCCGAACTGCTGGGATATAATGTGGTAGAGCCCGTGGCCGTGTTGGCGACCCATTTGACTGAGGTAATAAACAACTACGCCCACGAACTTCTTGGCCGACAAGAGACGCAGCATTTATTAGACGAACTCAAACAGACGTCCCCGAGCGTAGTAGAAGAACTCATACCGGACACCGAGGCCGTTGGTAAGCTCCAACGCGTCCTGCAAAATCTGCTTTTTGAGCGCGTGCCTATTCGAGATTTGCGCACTATACTTGAAGTATTATCTGAGCACAGTCGCATTGATGATGTCGAAGTGCTTAGCGAGTATGTTCGCACAGCCCTACGTCGATCAATTTGCAATGCGCTGCTCAAAGAGGCGCCGGATAATGCCATTGCTGTCTTGACCATTGACGGCGCTGTTGAACAAATGGTAGTTGAGGCGGTACAGAGCTCGCCTGCAGGTATTGTAGTGGCCCTTGCACCTGACGTAGCCAATGAAATATTTGTCGTTTTGACGGAGCTCGTGGACCAAATGGTGGCGAATGGACAGCAGCCCGTCGTGCTGGCGGCGCCGCAAACGCGTCTTGCATTTCGCAAGCTGACGGCTGCCAATTTTCCAATGCTCCACGTGCTTTCTTATAACGAAATAGCCCCGGATGTGGAGGTCACATCGGTGGGTAATATCGCACTGAATACATATGAAGATCCGCAAATACATAGCCCGGAATATGCCGGAGGCCCTGCAGCAAGTACGAGATGATCTCGGCGAGCAGGCCGTTATATTGAATACGCGGCAGATTCGACGAAACAATCGCTTTAATACGGGCGAAGAGGCACGTGTTGAAGTAATGGCTGCGCTTGATGACAGCGCGGTGCGCGCTGAAGGGATGACCGCACCCTCGGTGCGACCTTCTGCCGGTGCGTCGCGTATCGCTGCACAGCGGTATGGGGCTCATACTGCTGTAAATGAGCCGATGGAACCCCCAACTCCGGTTGCAGATGAAGTAGCAACTGAAGTACCCGCTCAAGAGGAGGAACGCACGGGTGGGAAGGGCGCCGAAGACCTCGAACACGTCATGCGTCAGCTGCGCCATGTGCAGGAAACATTGGCGCGCGTGGAGCGACGGGGGAACGCAGCAACGCTGGTGATGACGGATGCCCTGATTCGCATGGGCGAGCGATTGCGTAATATGGGAGTTGTGCCGTCGTTGGTCGAAGATATGTCCGCTGGTGCGCTGCGAGCTCTTAGCGGTGACGCTCTAGAGGACCGCGAGCAGGTGGGAGATTGGATTGCCCGCTATGTGGCAGAAAAAATACCTGCCTATCAGCACATCCGCATCGGCAAACGGCGCAAAGTAATTGGTTTTTTTGGTGCTTCTGGTGCCGGAAAAACGACGGCTGTTGCCAAGATCGCTGCGGGTTTCGCGCTCAAGAGGAAAGAAAAAATCGTCGTAGTAACGGCTGATGATCGGCGCGTAGGCGGGTTGGATCAAGCCAAGGCATTTGCCCATATCATAGGCGTGGAATTGGAAACGGCCTATTCGGAAGAGGACGTGGCTACTGTGGTGGATCGACATCAGCAGGCTCAGCTGATTCTAATCGATGTGCCCGGCTGCGGACCGAATGATGGAGCTGAGCGCGAGCGGCAGCATCGCTTATTTGCTGCGGCAGGCGTCCAAGAGGTCCACGTAGTGATCGATGCGCTAAACGGGTATGAACACGCGCTGGATATTGTAGAAGCCAGCCATGTTTTTGGAACGCGTCGTTTACTGTTTACCAAAGTGGATGAAGTCGCTCGGCCCGGAGCCATGTTGAGCACGGTCATACAGAGCGGGTTACCCCCTTCATATATGACGGTGGGGGGACAGGTTCCAGGCGATATAGAGGCCGGCGATATGAACAAGATTGTCGCGCAGATCTTAGGACGTGCGCCCGAAAGGCAGGGAGCATAATGGGGAAGACGATGGCAGTTACTAGTGGGAAAGGGGGCGTTGGCAAAAGCTGTATCGCGGTTAATCTAGCAGTGGCACTGGCGCGCATGGGGCGATCCACACTTTTAGTAGACGCCGACTTTGGTTTGGGCAATAGCGCGTTGCTCCTTGGATGTGGCGTAGAAAACAGCATAGAACACGTATTGCGCGGTGAATGTCGTGCTGCAGAAGTAGCGGTTGAGGGACCTGAGGGACTCGTCCTGCTGCCGGCTTCGGCTAGTGGGCAGAATGCGGGCTGGGAATTGGGGCCGGGGGCGGAGGATATTCGTGCCGACCTGAGCCTATTTGAAGCGCAGTTTGAGTATGTCATCGTCGATACAGGTGCTGGCTTGGTGCCGAAAACAATTGATGCGGCCGTAGCGGTTCAGCGGATGGTCTTAGTCGCTACGCCCGAGCCCACCGCTATTGCCGACGCATATGCAACCATGAAGGCACTGCTCGTAGAACGGTCAGACACTGCAGTGCATCTGTTGGTAAATATGGCAGAATCACAGTCCGAAGCGGAGGAACTACAGGAGAAGTTCGCCGAACTTGCGGTGCGATTTCTAGGGGCGCAGATTGACAATCGGGGTTATATTCCATTTGATCGTTATGTGCGAGAGGCCGCGAAGAGACAGGTGCCTTTTTCACAGATCAACCCGCCCCCTCCCGCAGCGGAAGCGATAGAAAATCTGGCCCTTTGGTTTGATCGTAATGAGTCGGAAAGTCGCGCCGTGGGTTTCTTTGATAGCGTGTTGGGATGGGAAGACGCGGATTGGAAAACACAGATGAAAGTACGTTCATGAGTCCTAAGAATACGTCGGTAGATAGTGCAACTAAGAAATACGCGCAGCAGCAGGCTGTTCAAAGCGCTACGGAGGGGGTAGACCCGCGCAAAGAGTTGGTCGAATATTTACCTCTGGTGAAATACATCGCCGGTCGTTTGGCCATTGGGCTACCTCGCTCGGTTGAGATGGACGATTTAATTAATGCCGGCGTTGTTGGATTGATAGAGGCGTACAGCAACTTTGATATAGGTAAGGGCGTCAAGTTTGAGACATACGCATCTTTGCGCATTCGCGGATCAATCTTAGACGAATTGCGCGGTATGGACTGGGTGCCTCGTTCGACGCGTGCCCGATCTCGTGAGGTTGAACGCACGCTGTCAAAACTCGAAGGTGAATTGGGACGTTCGCCCACAGAAGACGAGTTGGCTGCCGCACTCGGCGTTGATATGGCTACTTACTATCATATCATTGACGACGTCAGTTCGGCATCGCTGCTCTCGCTTGATGAGACGAGTTTTGGCGAAGACGACGATAAACCCGTTGCACTCGTCGATACGCTGCGTTCAGAAGATCAACCGAGTGCGCTGAGTAACTTAGAGCGCGAAGAGATGCGCGACCTTCTCGCCGATTCGCTTGGTGAGGTTACCGAGCAAGAGCGCCTTGTCATTGCTCTATACTACTATGAAGAGCTTACTCTAAAGGAAATTGGACAGGTGCTAGAGCTGTCCGAATCGCGCGTCTCTCAGCTGCATACCAAGGCCGTGCTTGGGTTGCGGGCTAAGCTGCGCAAGCGTTTCATGGCCTGATTATTCTCATCTCCAGGAGTTTCCGTTTTGGACGCTGAGAAGCAACAGCGCATAAAGAGAATCACTCAGAGTATTATCGGTCTGCCCACGCTGCCGACGGTCATCACCCAGATGATCGGCCTAATAGACAACCCGAAGACTTCAGCACGCGAAGTTTCTCAGCTTATTTCTACAGATCAAGCACTCACTGCGAAGATTCTCAAGCTCGCTAACTCTGCTTTTTACGGTTTTCCGCGTGAAATAGCTACCGTTAATCACGCTGTTGTAGTGTTGGGTTTTGAAACGGTTAAAAGCCTGGGGCTGAGCGTATCCGTGCTAGAGCGTTTTGCTGCAGGAAGCGCACAGACTAGCTTTGATCGGCAAAAGTTTTGGGAGCACTCTATCGCCTGCGGCGTGGCGGCGCGTTTGCTCGCGGATCGACTGCGCTATCGCGTGCAGGGAGAGGCTTTTGCAGCTGGTATTTTACACGACGTAGGCAAGCTCATCCTCAGCCAATATTTCACCGAAGAGTTCGAACAGATACTGGCGCTAACGCGTGATGAAGACCTCTATATCGGAAAGGCCGAAGAACGCGTTCTCGGCGTGACGCACTCGGAAATAGGCCTGTGGCTTGCAGAGAAATGGAATCTACCGGACAAGCTGGTTACGGCGATTGCATACCATCACGCACCGGGGCGCCTGGAGCAGGATGCAGAGCTTGCCTCTCTGATACATTTGGCAGATTTCCTCTGTCGCCGCGAAAGAATTGGGGATGGAGGAGGGGATAAGCTCCCTTCACTCGACCCTGCTGCACTGCGTACATTTGGCATATACGACGATCCCAAAGTGGCACTCTTCCGCATATTTTCTCACGGAGAACAGCTGCAGGAGGAGATGGAAAAAGCCGATATCTTTACGCGTATTGCCCGCGGTGAATCGGAGGGGGAACAGGATGCACAGGAAGAAGGCGAAGATGTGGCCGCGTGAAGCGGTTCCGGTAGTTAACCCAAACGAGATATTGTAAACTGTGAGCGACGAGCAGCCTGTTCATAGCGCTCAGTCTGAGAAGGATTCTATCGCTCAGATAAAGCATCTACTAGATCAGATCAAGACATCTGCTCCCCCTGATCTGGTTTGGGATCTCAGATTTCACACTGACATATTGGTCGAGTCTCTCAGAGAGAGTCAAGCGCGTAGTTTGGGCCTTCAAAAGGAAAATGGGCAGCTGCACGAACGCGTTTTGCGTGAGAGATGCGACTATGAGGAACTGCGTGCTTCAATGGACGAGTTGCTCAATTTGCATGAGCTTACCGAAGCAATCAGTACGACCTTTGCGATTTCCGATATTCTTTCGGCTCTGATGGACCTTTCCGCTCGCTTTTTGCCCAGCGAGAGCTGCGGGGTCTTTTCTCTTGACGGTGATGATTTAAAGCTCGATGTGCTGGCTACGCGCGGCGACAAACGCGTAGTGCAGTGCGTTCAAGACCATTCCGAGGATGGAATAGTCGACTGGGTGCTGCGCGAAGCGCGCCCCGTTGTTATAGAAGATATGAGTACAGTCGAGCAGACGGGCGTTGAAGTCTGCAGTATCGTACTCGTGCCGCTCAGAGTGCGTGCTCAGAATATCGGTCTGTATGGCCTCTATTGTCGCCGTTCCAAAGACGTTTTCACTGCAGGTGAAATGGAACTGCTGAGCGTCTTGGCAAATCAGACGGCAGTAGCCCTTGAAAATGCGCGGTTATACAGCGAACTATCGGCTAGTACTACACAGTTGAAAGATTCTCAGCAGCAGCTCCTTATGGCCGAAAAGATGGCCGCAATTGGGCGCCTAGCCGGCGGCGTTGCCCACGAGGTCAATAACCCTTTACAGATCATACTGAGCCGAGTTCAATTGCTGCGCATGAATGCGGCATCGGGAGATCGCTTGATCGAGGGATTAGACTCGATTGAGCACGGTGTAAAACGCATTTCAAAAATTATTCGCGGCTTGCTCGATATTGCCGGCCACAGTGCCGCCGAGAGAGACTGGGGAGCGTGTGATGTGGTGGCAGCCCTGCGGCGGACGCTCGAACTGGTGCAGCATCAACTCGAGCGTGCTGAAGTAGAGATTGCGTTTAAATGCGATGACAGCCTGCCTCCAGTTGCCGGTAATATCGGCGAATTAGAACAGGTTTTTTTGAATTTGATTATAAATGCACAGCATGCCATGCCAGAAGGGGGAACGTTGGAAGTCTCCGCTCGCGTTGGCGATGAGGACGTATTTGTCGAATTTTCCGATACGGGGGTGGGTATTCCAGAAGCACTGCTCGATCGTATTTTTGATCCATTCTTTAGCACGCGTTCCGAACAGGGAGGCACGGGACTAGGTCTATCTGTCAGCTACGGTATCGTGGAGCGTCACGGCGGTTCGATTACGGTGCAAAGTACGCACGGCAAAGGAACGCGCTTCTCCCTGCGTTTTCCCAGCGGTGAGGGAGTGGGCTATGAGTGATGTTCTTTGGCAAATTGCCCTGACGGATGCGCTTTTAATCTGTCTGGTCGCTAGCATAGGTTGGTGGTTTCGAACGTGGCTTTCGAGAGAGCGTAATGAGCTGCTGCAGCAGTTAGAAACGCTTCAGAAGCAACAGCAAAACTTAGAGCAGGTATGTAACCGCCTCGAGGCGGTAAGTCGGTCGTTTGAGCGGATGGGCAGACGGCGTGTAGAAGAAGGGGTGGAGAATAGGCCAACCAACCGAGACGAATCCGAAGACGTCTATGCGCGTGCCTGGGAACGGCTCGAAAGGGGACACACGGCTGCAGCGGTTGCCAAAGAGTTGGAAATGGGGATCGCCGAAGTCGAATTATTGGGACGGATGATGCGGCAGCGGCGTCAACGTTAAGACGGGTCGGCCAAGATCTCCTGCAGCGCTTCGGTAAATACGTCAATTTCTGCGTCGGTTCCAATACTAATTCGCAGGCAGTCATCAAGGCGCGGTTGGTTAAAATAACGCACTAGGATCTTCCGTTCTCGAAGCGCATTATAGAGGTTTTCCGCAGGGGCATTCGGGCTGCGTGCAAGCACGAAATTCGCGGCCGAATCCCAAACGAAAAACCCAAGTGCGCGGAGGTCTTCCGTCAGCCGGGTGCGCGTAGTGCAGATGCGTTCGGCATTTTTGCGCATGCTGTCTATATCTTCGAGTGCGGCTTCGGCTGCAACGAGACTGAGGCGATTGAGGTTGTAATGTTCCTTGACCTTCCACATTCCGGCGATCAGTTCCGGTGAAGCACAGGCGAAGCCGATGCGCATGCCGGCCAGAGAAAATGACTTTGACATGGTGCGGACCACAACTACGTTATCGAAGTCTTGAATTAGGTTTATACAGCCCCCCTCAGAAAAGTCTACGTACGCTTCATCAACAACGAGTATGCCTCGTACCTTAGCTGCTACTTCAGCTATTTCAGAGGTCGATACGAGCGTTCCGGACGGAGCATTTGGGTTGACGAGGAACGTAACGCGTGCGTTCGTTTCGGATAGGGCTGATGGTAGGGAAAAATCATCGGGATAGTCGACTACAACCGCCTGAGCTCCCTGAACTTCGATCAGCGGTTGGTAGTATCCGTAGGTTGGATAGGCATAGGCGATCTTGTCTCCTTCGCCGGCGAAGCTGCGGATAATAATGGTCAGCAGTTCATCGGATCCGTTGCCTACTATGAAATGTTCGGGAGACGGGCCGAATACGCTGGACAGTTTAGCGCGCAGACTCAGAGCGCCCGGATCTGGGTATAAACGCAGGTCCTCCGTACAGGCCTTGCGCAGTCCGTCGAGTATATTCGGTGACGGTGGATAGGGATTTTCGTTTGTATTGAGTTTTGTGTAGCCGCCTGACTGGGGCTGTTCTCCGGGGATATAGCCTTCCATTTCGGCGATATTAGTGCGAAAAAATGAGCGCTGTGTAGACATAGTGAAAGATCCGTTAAAAGTGCCCATGGCATCTTTCGAGCGATGCCGATAGGGTCTGTTCCACGTCCACTAGGGACGCAATGTATGTTGGGAAGAATATAATGCCAACCCGAGCTGGTCGCTTAGAACTTCCGCTGACTCCCCGCGAGATCGAGTGCATTATTTCGTGGAAAGAGGACGTGTTTTGGCCGGATGAAGTCCGCCTTGTCAACAAGCTCAGGCGTGCTCTGGAGGGCGCGGAGCCATTGACCGTTAGCAGGGTGCAGTTGAGAATTATATGGGGCTGGGCAGAAGAGGAGATGGGCGGCCACTTGGGACGTCCTGTGTTGACGACTGAACTGCGCGCGATAGTGTCTAAGCTGGAACCGCTCTTGCACTAGTACGACTCAGTTCTTTGAAGCTTGGTTGTGTTCATCAAACTGCTCATCTATTCGCAGCACTTCAAGCACGCCCTCTATTTTGTTGGCTTTTTCCATCGCCTGCTGCAAGTGAGTGATATCGACTACATCGACCCAGAAATCCTGCTCGGCGATCTGACCGAGGGTGCGCGTGGTCGCAGACTGTATGTTGCATCCACTGTCTCCTAGTGCTTTACTGATATCCGATAAGAGAAATTTGCGATCGTGGCTACGCACTCGGAGCTGCACGGTAAAGGCCTGATCGTTTTCCATATCCCAATTGACTTGAAGAATACGCTCCGGTTCCTCACTGATCTGACCGATATTAGGACAGTCTGTCCTGTGCACGGTAACGCCGCGGCCTCGGGTAATCAGACCTACGATCGCATCCCCAGGTATGGGCGTGCAGCATTTTCCAAATGTTATCATCAGGTCGTTCATTCCCTGAATACGTATGCCTCTTTTGTCCTGTCTTCGCGACTTGCTCTGTTTGGGCTGTTGGGGAAAGAGACGCCCGATCAGTCTGCCTACTGACAGATCGCCACTGCCTAGCGCAGCATAGAGATATTCTGTGTCGGGTAGGCCGAGTTCATTGGCGATCGTCGTAAGGTCGTATTTAACGGCGACGTCGGGAAAGCGCTTGAGCTCGCGGTCCAATAGCTCCTGTCCTAGGCGAACGCTGTGTGCGTGCTGTTCGTCTTTGAGCCACCGTCGTATAGATTGCCGCGCTTTAACAGTTTGAACCGAGTCCAACCAGGAGCGACTTGGTGATTGATGTGATGAGGTGACGATCTCTACTGTATCGCCGCTGCTGAGGCGCGTGCTGAGTGGTACCACTTGACCATTTACCTTAGCCGTAAGACAATGCATGCCAATATCAGTGTGGATATTGAAGGCAAAGTCTATCGGCGTAGCCCCTTTGGGAAACTGATGTAAGTCTCCTTGTGGCGTAAATACAAAGATCTCGTCCTGGAAAAGTTCAATCTTCAGGTTTTCGAGAAACTCTTCCGGATCACTTGCCTCCTGCTGCATATCGATGATCTGTCGGAGCCAGCTCATGTGTTGATCTAGGTCGCTGGGCGCTTTGTCCTCTGCTTTATAGCGCCAATGGGCTGCAATGCCGATCTCTGCCGTATGATGCATATCACGGGTGCGTATTTGCACCTCAACGGGCAGTCCGCGCGGACCTATAACCGAAGTGTGCAAAGACTGGTACATATTGCTCTTAGGCATGGATATGTAGTCTTTAATACGCTCGGGAATGGGGCGGTAAATAGCGTGCACTAGTCCGAGGGTCTGATAGCACTCGCGCATGCTGTCGACGATGATGCGCACGGCAAGTAAATCGTAAATTTCCTCGAAGGGCTTTCCACGGGCTTTCATCTTGTTGTAGATACTGAAAAAATTCTTGGGACGACCGCCTATCTCTGCTTCTATGCTGCTCTTATGCAGGTCTATTTCAATCGGCTTTTTGAATTCTTCTATGTAGTCCTCTCGTTCGCGCCGTTTCATTGAAACTTTTTCTCGCAGCTCTGAATAGACTTCTGGATGGAGAAATTTTAGGCTGCGATCTTCTAACTCCCAGCGTATGCGAGCCAAGCCAAAACGGTGGGCTAGGGGAGCATAAACCTCGACGGTTTCTAGTGCAATCCGCTCCTGTGCATCTGCCCCTATGTAGTCGAGCGTGCGCATATTATGGAGGCGGTCGACGAGTTTTATGAGTATGACGCGGATGTCTTTAACCATTGAGAGAAGCATTTTGCGATAGGTCTCGGCCTGTCGCTCTTCTCGGCTCTCATAAGTAAAGCGGTCTATTTTGGTGACGCCATCAATTAGATCGGCAATCTTGTGGCCAAATTGGCTAGATACGTCTTTGTACGTGGCTGTAGTGTCTTCTATAACGTCGTGTAGCAGGCCAGCGGCGACGGTCGTATCGTCCATACGCAATTGGGCAAGTAAGCGTGCGACCTCGACGCAGTGCTGTAAAAAGGGGTGACCTGATTTGCGATGCTGACCCTCGTGGCGCTGACGAGCAAAATCGTATGCCCGGGCGATAAGCGCAAAGTCTGCACTGTCATCGCAGGATGCGACCTCAATAAGAAGCATCTGTAGCTGTAGCTGATCCTTCGCCTGTTCTAAGACTGCGTCTAAGTCGCTGTTGGCAGCCGGGCGTTGGGGCATATGTTGAGTCAGGTTAGTTTGGGACAGGGCGTGGTGCGAGTCTCTTTCCATAGCGGGCTGGGTATCTCCTGTTCTCAATATACAAAAGGGCGGTCGATAAAAGACCCTGAAGATTGACTCAGAGTACTATAGCTTGCAGAGGGAAGTTCGCGGTCCTGAAAGCGACGACAGAATCCCATAGTGCTGGAACTGCCTGTCGGCTGGCTTAGGAGTGTTTTTAGAAAGGTGTTATCTAGTGTAGGTTGAAGAGGAGAGAATGGGCTCATGCAGAGACGAGGGGGTAAATGAGCGTGCGTTTCTATGTTTTTCCCCGCTCTGCAGCATCTGCTTCCAGCTCTTCCAAGGGGAAGTCGGGCTCGGGTACTTCGAGCTCTTTCTCTTTGAGCTGATCGCGTAACCGTTTGATATCAACGCGCATGCGTTGGATGCTGTAGGCTAAGCTTTTTTGCTGGTTTTTAAGTTCTGTCTCCTGCTCTTCCAAACGGGAGCCTTCTTCACGCGCATCGCGCAGCGCCATATTTTTTATTGAGATCTGCTGTTTCATGCGCAGCAATTTGCTAGAGCAGAAATACTGAATGATAAGAGCAGCGCAGATACAAACTACAGTGGCGATCCACCAATGCATGATATCCTCGCTTGTGAGGCGGCAAATAAGCCGCGAGTTTCCGGCGTCTGTCTACATAAGACGCACGCATTATTATTCTGTTGTGCCTGACGTTGGGCCCTTAGCGTCGACGTATGAACGCAGAGTTTGAATCTTTGTCACTAAATCTCGACTCGACTCCTCGAGGTTGGTCTCAATCTGTTCGATAACCTTAATGACGGCCTCTTTGTTTACAAAGCCCAGACTATCCATCCAGGCCCGTCCCTCAGGAGTATGGAGCAGCCAGCGCTCTATTCCTTGCTGTAATTTGTCGGGATCGCTAAGATAGTAAAACTGTCCTAGGATGCCTTCTACACCATCGACGTATTTAAGGTGTTGAAGAATGGTGTCGCCTAGGGTATTAGCCACAATCCCGCTCCTTTTGAAGGACAATTCTCGCTGAGTCTATAAGCATTGAATTGTAGTAAAGTTGGGTATGAGTGTCAAGCAAATCGATTGAAGTACAGGATGACCAAATGATAGGTGTCGTGGGTGAACCGCGCGTTTAAAGATCTTCAATGGCTTTCAATTCTGACAAAGGGGGACCGCGTTTTAATCGCTGTCATAGCCTTGGCTATGGGAGGTCTTTACGGGGTAGAGCTGGGAAAAGAAGAAGGCGCACGCGTAGTGATTCGGAGTGAGGGGGATACGCAGATATTCGATATGGCCGATTATGCCATCCGCAGTCTGCAGGGTCCAAAAGGAGTGAGTGAAGTTGAAATTGGGTCACCTGGTATTCGAATGCGCACATCTTCCTGTCGTTTTCAGCGGTGTGTGCACCGGGGATGGATACGGCGTCAAGGTGATATGATCGTTTGTATTCCCAACCGCATTGTGATGACCGTCCAGGGGAAAAGCGCAGCGGTAGACGCGGTGAGCCGCTGATGGAAAGCTCTACGCGGAGGTTGACGCGGATTGGCCTATTAGCGGCGGCGGCGGTTGTTTTGTTCGTATTTGAGGGCTTAGCCCCTCGTCCGCTGCCTTGGATGAAGTTGGGGTTGGGAAATTTGCCCGTTATGCTGGCCCTGATGGGCTATGGTCCGCTTGCTGCCCTTGCGGTAAGCGTGTTGAAGCTTTTTATAGGTGGATTACTGAGCGGATCGTTGGCTAACCCCGCTTTTTTTATCGGTGCTGGAGCGGGCATGTGCAGTTGGTTGATCATGTCGGCAGCCCGGGTTTTGGGAAGGTCCATATTTAGTGCGGTGGGTCTTGGAATCTGGGGCGCTGTAACCCATCAACTCGCTCAGCTTGCACTCGCCTACATTTATATCGGGCAGTGGGGCATGTGGACGCTCTTGCCCGTCGCGTTGCTCGGCGGGCTAATAAGCGGTATTTTAATCGGCCTGTTAGCCCACTGGGTTCACGATCGCTCAGTGTGATAGATAAATGCCTTTAAAATAAGGCCTATTCAAAGCTTTGGTGCGGGTTCGGTGCTTTGAGGTGGAACTCAGGCTTCTTTTGTTTATATTAGCACCGACCTGTAAGAGAACACGTAGAAAACGGGGTAGGTAAATTTGAAAAATTTAGATTCCAGAGCTAGGCGCCTTTTGCTGCTGTTGTGCACTGTGCTTGTTGGTTTTCCCAACGGGCTAGTTGCCGAAGTCGACTTTGACCAGTTGGCCAAAGCTGCGCCCGTTTCTAGAGTGCAGGAAACGCTCGGGCATCTAGCGGGTTTGGGGTCCAGGGTGGTTGGGTACCCCGGGGCAGATGAAGCTGCCCGCTTTATTCAATCAAGCTTTCGCGATATTGGCCTCGATGATATCGCAGTGCATGAATACGACGTGTCCATCCCGATGGACAAAGGGGGGCAACTGACGCTGCCCAACACGGGAGAGGCAGTGCGGTTACACGGCATCTGGCCGAATCTTGTAAAAACGTCAACGCTGCCTGAGGGGGGGCTCAATGCCCGTTTGATAGATGGGGGTAAAGGCGATTACGCATCCATGGACGGGTTTGAAGTCGAAGGCGCTGCCGTAATTATGGATTTCAACTCGGGAGACGCGTGGATCAACGCCGCGTACCTCGGGGCGAGTGCGCTGATCTTTATTGAGCCCGATTCTACGGTCTACCTCGAAGGGGAGAAGAAGTTTCTCTCCATGCCTTTGGACGTGCCTCGATTCTGGGTTAGCAAAGCGGATGGCCAGCTGCTGCGCACGCGTCTAAAAGCCGATTCGTCTTTGGAGGCTCACCTCGAATATCGGATGGACTGGGAGCGTCGTTCAGCTTGGAATATCATGGGAACGATTCCCGGCTACGATCCACTGCTGAAAGAGGACGTCGTCGTGCTCGAGGGATATTACGACGCCATGTCGGTCGTGCCCTCGCTGACGCCCGGTGCCGAGCAGGCTGCAAGCGCTACGGCACTTCTAGAGCTAGCTCGATATTTTCGTGAAAATCCGCCTGCTCGCACGGTTGTATTTCTGGCTACTTCAGCCCATCACTTGGGTCTGCGCGGGGTCGATGATTTCATTCAGCGGTACCTGCGCAAAGAAGATCCCTTTATCGATCACATGTTGGTGCGGCGCGTGGTTGATGCGGCACTCGCGCGGAATCTGATTGATAAAGAGGGCGTGCAGTATCGGATAGGGCGTGAAGAGTTCACGGGTAAAGAAGCGCTCGTACGTCACGCTATTGGTGGCAACGAACTGCTTGTCGATCGCATCATAGAAGATGCCATCGCTGATGGGTTGCTGGAGGTTGACGGCAGTGCTTTGGTCTTGGGGGATGAGCGCTTTGCCAACGGTGACGAACTTAGGACAGAAGCGCTATCAGATGACGATGTCCGTAATCAGCTTTACCGCCAGTGGGTCGGCCCCAAGGGAGATTCGCTTCAGGTCAAGCTGTTTATCAGCCTAGACCTTTCTACGCAGACCGATGAACTGGGCGTTTGGAACAGCAATAGCTCGTTTTACTACAAGCGGTATTTTGCGCCCTTCGGCAAGAATTTTATGCGCTATGCTAAGGAGATTAGTCACGAGCTAGATTATCAGCAGCGCGACGTGTTGGTCAACGGTATTAGTCCTGAAGGCGGCATGAGTTGGTCTACATTTGTGCCGGGGGAAATTTCTGTAAACAGTGAGCTGGTATTGGCTACGGGAACGCCAGCGCTTGCATTTGTCACGGTTAATGATGCTCGCTTTTTAGTCGATACTCCACTCGATCGTGCTGAAAGAGTGAACTACGACAATCTGGCCAAGCAGATACGCGTCCTGTCCGGCATGTTTCACATGGCGTTTGAAGATCCCGAGCTCTTCCCCGATTTCAAGATGCGTCTCCGCGACAATCTGCGCTCGCTCACTGGGCGCACTATGGTCTTTCCGCGTCGAAGCATCGTCCCCGATTTACCGCGCTCTGGAGCCGTTGCCGTGGTGCGCAACGGCAAAATGAAATCCTACAAGGGCGTGCGGGGTGAGTACTATGAAATCGTCGATGAGACCGGAGCTTTCTACGTAAACCGAGTGCGTGTAAATAACGTTCAGATCGAGGGCTATTACATGGACCCGATCACAGGCCAGATTGTTTACGCACCGGACAAAGGCGTGCAGGGAGACGAAGCCTATCCAATGCTTGTTACCATGGACTGGCGTGACAAAGAGTGGATGGTCATTCTCTTTCCGTGTATAGCCTACAACTTTTTTGACATCGTTGACCCGCTCTACCTGACCAAGTTGGGAGGAGTGACGGTATTTGATGAGAGCAATAGTGCACCGGTGGAATATGGGTTTACAACGGGAGAGGGCCCCTCGTCGTTAAACGAGCCGGTCGGAGTGCTATTTGCCCGTCCTGGCTCGAGCATTAAAATGGGTTTCGGTGCGGGGTTGATGGGGTTTCGCTCTCTGCTGCTCAATGCAACGAGCATAACGGACAGGGACAAGGCTGAAGGGGAAGGCTTTGAGATTCGCTCAGGCGTTTCGTTTGCCCGCACAACCTATCAGGCAGCCAAAGACATGTGGACGCTCGACGAATCGCGCATGCGCGAGTTGAAGAGCTTTGCGATAGAGAACCAGCGGCTGAATAGTCTGCACGACCGCGCGCGCGCGGAGTTAGACGCGGCTGAACTAGCGCAATCAGAGAAACGCTGGGGCGACTTTGTGCGTCACACGCGCGCCGCATTTGGTCTGGAGTCTCGTGCGTATCCCGACGTGAAGGCGACTCAAAACGATGTAGTACAGGGCATCATATTCTTTATGGCCTTGGTCATTCCCTGCGCATTTTTCACGGAGCGTCTAATAATCACGGCGGGGACCATAAAAAACCAGATTCTCGGCTTTGTTGGCGTCTTCATGGTCATCTGGACGATTCTTTGGTTGGTCCATCCGGCTTTTCAGCTTTCCAATCCCTTTGTAATACTGCTCGCCTTCGTGATTATCGCCCTCGCGGTCTTGGTTATGTCGATCATTTCGGGGCGTTTTAATGAGCAAATGAAAAAGTTGCGTACTGAAGTGGCCGTTATACACGACACGGACGTAAGTCGTTCAAGCGCTTCGGTTACGGCCTTTCAGTTGGGTATATCCAATATGAAGCGCCGTAAGACGCGCACTATTCTGACGTTCCTCACGCTGCTCTTGCTCACCTTTACCGTGCTTTCGTTCACTTCGATCAGCACGGGAATGCGTTTTAATCAGATCCAGCGCGATAATGAGGGGCTCTACGAGGGGATATTAATTCGGAGTAAGGCGTGGAATCCCATGGAGGATTCAGTCCTCGAATATGCGCTCAGTAACTTCGGAGAAGTTGGGGTCGTTGCTCCGCGTAGCTGGTACAGCAATAAGTCCAAGGCGCATATTAAAATGAAGAACGGGGATCGCGCTCATAATGCGCTGGGAGTGCTTGGACTTACGCCCCAAGAGCGCGAAGTTACGGCTCTAGACCGAGCGTTAATTGCCGGTCGTTGGTTTGAGCCGGGTGAGGAAAAAGTGTGCATCCTGCCCAGTGATATGATTACTGGTGGCAATTTAAATATCCCGTTAGAGGATGTGGGCACGGCTCAGATACGGGTATTTGGTGATTATTTCACCGTGATTGGCGTGATTGACTCGCGTCGTATGAAGGACCTTAAGGACCTCGACGATGAGATCCTGACCCCTGCGGACTTTGCCGTTACCGGTGGACAAGCCGTACAGGAGATGGCGGAAGAAGAGCAGCGCGAAAAGCAGGGCCTCGAAGATACAAAAGTCGTTATTAAGCCCTTTGTTCACCTCGAGCCGGCTAATACCCTCATAATACCTTACGAGACGCTGCGAAGTATCGGAAGCGGCAATCCGCTGCAGTCGGTTGCCGTGCGCTTTAACGAGGGCGTAGATGAACGTGCACAGGTAGAAGACTTTCTCTCCCGTCTGGCAGTAACGCTCTTTGCCGGCATTAAAGAGACGGGGGATGAGTATGTGAAAGTGTCGATCTACTCTTCCTTGGGGATGACGACTTTTTCCGGCATGAGTAACCTCTTTATTCCCATTCTCATCGCTTCGTTGATCGTGCTCAACACAATGATGGGGAGCGTGTACGAGCGGTTTCGCGAGATTGGTATTTACTCCTCAGTCGGGCTCGCTCCAGGGCATATCGCCTGGCTCTTTATCGCCGAGTCATGCGTGTATTCTGTTCTGGGCGTCGTCGCGGGGTATTTGAGCGGTCAGATTATTGCCAAAGTGTTGATAGAATTGAATCTCTTGGCTGGTTTTACGCTTAATTACTCGTCGCTATCTGCCGTGCTATCCTGTATGCTCGTCATGGCTGTGGTAATGCTCTCGACGATTTATCCTGCGCGAAAGGCATCGCAGATGGCCGTGCCCGATGTAACGCGCAAGTGGAAACTGCCGCCGCCCGTAGGCGATGAGTGGAAATTTGAGTTCCCCTTCACGGTTAGCGGACACGAGGTTTTGGGTCTCAACGTGTTCCTCATGGGTTATTTTGACTCTTATAGCGAAGAATCAATCGGGACCTTTTACACGGATGGGGCTAAACTGTCCTGCAAGACTACGCCTGCGGGTGAATTATACGAAATAGATATGAATATCTGGCTCGCCCCATTTGACCTCGGCGTAAGCCAGCACGTTACGCTACAGGCCATTCCTGATGCGGAACACAATATCTACGCCGTAGGCTTAAATCTACAGCGGCTCAGCGGGGAAGATGCCTCGTGGCGTCGCGTCAATCAGCGCTTTATGAATGTCATTCGCAAGCAGTTCCTCATTTGGCGTACTGTCGATGGGGAAGCCAAAGAAGAATACCGACGCCAGGGAAGTGAGATCCTCGAGGAAATGCGTCGGGAAACGACCGCTTAGGGTTCACTCCATATGGGAATAAGGGAATAACGCGTGGACGAGAGCAAAAAAAGAAACCCGAACCAGGAGATCGAAGAGTACAGGGATCTAATGGAGGTCCCCGACCAATTCGAGGATGGCTTTACGACAAAGGCCATTCTCGGCGTATTCTTCGTCGCGTTTATCATGGTTCCGGGCAATATGTATTTGAGCCTGATGATTGGTGGCTCGCTTGGGGCTGCGGCAGAGTGGGTGACGATCATCCTCTTTGCCGAGATTACCAAGCGATCCCACTCCTCGCTCAAACGCCAAGAGGTCTACCTGCTGTTTTATGTGGCAGGTTCGCTCATTTCGGCGGAGACGGGTGCGTTTGAGGGCTTATTGTACAATCAGTACCTGGTACAATCGCCGGCTGCTAAACAGTTCGGCCTCACCAAACTGATTCCCACATGGGTGGCACCTCAGCCCGACTCTGAGGCCATCTTAGAGCGCACTTTTCTACATCGCGACTGGCTAATGCCCATTGTGCTGCTCGTTGCCGGTATGATCATATCGCGCGTTTCTTGGTTCACCATGTCCTACGCGCTCTTTCGTCTCAACTCTGACTATGAGCGCTTGCCCTTTCCCTTTGCACCGGTGAATGCACAGGGGGCTACCGCATTGGCCGAGACCACACAGGGCGCAGAGACATGGCGCTGGCGCGTATTCTCAGCTGGGGCCATGATCGGCCTCGTTTTCGGCACGATATATGTCGCGCTGCCGGCGATTACGGGCGCGCTCCTGACCGAGCCAATTACGCTTATTCCCATTCCATTTGTCGACTTTACGCAGGTGACGGGGAACTTCATCCCCGCTACCCCACTGGGATTCACTGCCCACTTGGGTCCGATTTTTACGGGGCTGGTCGTCCCTTACTGGGGCGTCATTGGAACATTCATAGGCGTTCTTGTTGCGGCGATTGCAAATCCGATTCTCTACACCTATGCGCCCCCTTGGCGGGATGAGCCCTATCTCACGCTGTGGCGCCAGGGTATGGGAACGATTGACACCTTTTTCGTCAATAACGTCGACTTCTGGATGAGCTTTGGCATTGGGACGACAATCGCCATCGCGCTGATCGGTATCTATCAGGTGGTTCAGGGCGTTCGTGCTTCGCGTGCTGCCAGCGAAGCCAGCGGAGAACGACGCAGTTTTACCGTGCCTCAGGGACGTGGTGACTTTCCCATATGGATTGCGCTCGGACTCTATGCGGTGGCAACTACGGCCCTGATCGGCATTGCGGCTTGGTTGCTGCCCGGATTCAGCCAATTTATTTGGTTTTTCCTCTTTTTTGGATTCGTCTTTACCCCGTTTCAATCGTTTGTAAATGCGCGTTTGGTTGGGTTAGTGGGGCAGACAGTGGAAATACCCTTTGTGCGCGAGGCTACAATTATCCTGTCGGGATATCGCGGCGTAGATATTTGGTTTATTCCGTTCCCCATTGGCAACTATGGTGCTCAGACGCAGAAATTCCGCGAGATTGAGCTTACGGGGACTCAATTTACAAGCATCATGCGAGCAGAAATCTTCATGGTGCCCATTATTCTGTTCACCAGCTTTCTATACGGTTCATACATCTGGAAACTCGCTCCGATCCCGTCCGCATCCTACCCCTACGCGCAGTTGATCTGGCGTCTGCGAGCCTATCAGCAGTGCCTGTTTATGACCGGAACGATGCGTCAGGAACTCAATACGGATGCCTTGCGCGCAGACTGGACGCCAGCGAACCTTATCGAGGACGAGTGGTGGTACTGGCGTGCGCGACTAGTCGACGATGAATGGCTTGATACGGAAGGTAAGTATGGTAAAGTGGGACCTTGGTCGGAAACGCAAGTTTTCTACACTCACTTTGCCGAAGGCGAACCGGATATTGCCGCCGACCGTTTCTTGCGCGACGCTAGCGATCCAAGTGAGGAAATCTCTGCGGGACTGCCCGGCATTATTCCGGTTGGCCCGGAAATGGATTCCTTTATAAGCGATCCGCGACCAACGCTCTTTGTCCGATCTGAAAAAGAGGTTCCCGCTGGGTGGAACTACTACTTCGAGGTGGATACAGATCCGCTCTTTACGTCCTCCTGGATTCAGCGTTCGACGGATGTGCCGTATCTTTTCCGCGCGCTCAAGCCTGAGGTGATTGCGATTGGTACGGGTTTCGGCGTCGTCAGCTTTGCCCTGCTGTCCGTGCTCGGACTTCCGATCCTACTCATCTTTGGTTTTGTGCGATCGCTGACTGTGTTGCCGCACTTTGTCGTCACAGAAGTCATAGGTGCACTACTAGCTCGCTACTATTTCTGGAACAAGTACGGCCGGAAAGAATGGCTTCAGTATGCACCGATCCTCGCCGTAGGGTTTTCCTGCGGTATGGCCCTGATGGGGATGGCATCGGTTGGTATCGCGCTCATTCAGAAATCGGTCGATGTCTTGATATTTTAAATGGCTGAAAAAGACTGGGAAGATTTCGGCTGGCAGGGACTGCGTTTGCGCGTGCCAAGTGACTGGAATCTAGGGCGCGTTGACGGCGATGCTGAAAAGGGCTACGCACGTCTAGACGACGCGGAAATAGTGCGAGCGGAGATCGAATGGCGCAAGCTGAAAGGGCGCGAAGTAGGCGTTCCCCTCAGCGACCTAGTCGATCGCTACCTAGAAGGTCTGAAAAAGAAAGCAGACAAGGCCGGAGCGGGCTTTGAGGTGCAGCGCCGGGCGCGTTTCCTGCGGGAAAAACAGTGGTTGGATGGATATGACTACGAGGTTTTCACGTGGGATGCTGACTTTCGAGCGTTTAATATAGCGCTCCGCTTCGTTTCTACGCAGCGCGTCGTGCTGCTGCGAGTCTTGGCACAGCGCGACGAAGATCAAATCGACGTTGTCGAGCGTATTTTTCGATCGCTGCGCGAGGAGGCCGACCGCGAAGAGTACCTGTGGTGCGTGTACGGACTGCGTTTTTTTATGCCGGCCGAATTTGCGCTGGTCGGGCATGAGTTAAAGTCGGGTCATATTCAACTGCGTTTTCAGCAGGGGCGCAAAGAATGTCGCGTCCATCGACTCAGTATGGCTCGACTGTTGCTCAAAGGCAGTGACGTAGAGCAGTGGTATCCGGCCTTCTTCAAAAAACAGCTGCGCGATTTTGTTATCGATATAACGCGGGAAGAGGTGGAGGGACACGTGGGCTTGCGCTTGGCGGGACGTCCGCGCAGTCGCTGGCGCCAGCTGCTGCGCCCGCTTCCCTTTGTGAATCCGCGTCCGCGCCTGTTTATGGATGCCCGGATATGGCATCGACAGGATCAAGATAAAATCAGCGTCGTCGAATATCTGTATCGAAAAAAAGACGATGCTTCAGACATAGTGGAAACGGTCGTCCATGGCCATTTTATCGAAGAAGCCGAAGTTAAACCGGGGGGCGATGATGTCGTCCCGACCGACGAGGAATGACTCGCTTGATTGGGAGACTACCGACGAAGGCGAAGTTCAAATAAGCGTCGTTCGTCAGGACACGTGGAAAGTTCGCTTGCTCTCAAAGCTGTTTTATATTCCGAAGAAGAGAAAGATTACGCTTGACGAAGTCGGCACCGAGGTCTGGCAGATGTGCAACGGCCGGAATACGGTTGGCGATATGATTGGGCAGTTGAGCGATACGTATCAGCTCAACCGCAAAGAAGCCGAAGTCTCGTTGCTGCAATATCTAAAAACGCTGGGCGAAAAGCGCTTTATTGGTTTTGTCTTGGAAGGGGAGAAGGGACCGCCTGATCCGGGAGGGGCCAGCGGTAAGAAATGGATTAAAAAATAAAAAAGAGGGGCGGGATATTCCCGCCCCTCTTTTTGGTGGAAATACTTACTGTAGCAGAGACAGAGCCGACTGCGGTACCACGTTGGCCTGGGCCAGCATAGAAGTAGCTGCCTGGCTGAGAATCTGTGCTCGGGTGAACGCCGTGACTTCTGCGGCCACGTCGGCGTCGCTGATGGATGCCTCCGAGTTCTGGATGTTCTCGATCTCGTTCTCGGTAAATGAGATCGTAAACGCCAGTCGATTCATAAAAGCACCGAGATCACCGCGCTGGTTCGAAACCTTAAAAATCGCCTGATCGATCTCCGTGATGGCAGAGCGCGACGAGTCGAGCGTGCCGACAGCGGTCGTATTCAGGTTGAGAATCGCCCCTGAAGCGCGCATATCCTGGATGCCTACTTCTATGCGATTGTTAATACCATCGTCTGGTCCGACCTGAAATGAGCCACCGGTGCTAGAGTCGACGACAATGGTCGTACCGTCCAAATCACCATCGCTGTAATTGCCCGTTGCGTTGCTCACGTTTGCTCCGGCCAGCGTCACCTGCACGCCGAGACGGTCAAAGTTGGCGACGGTCGTGGTGCCAGTGGCTACGTCACTTCCGTCTAGCATCGTAGCGATGCGGATGGTCTGCGTAACCGTTCCATTGCCGAGCGTGATCTCGCTATCGCCGGCCGTATCGCCAAAGGTATAGGTGCCTGTAGAGGCTCCAGATATCTTAATCGAGCTAACGCCTGTATCATTGCTGGTAGTCAATGCCGTTGAAGTCGCATCGACGGTATTGCCAAAACCGGTTAAAAGTACCTGATCGTTATAGGTTGTAGACTGCGCAATGCGGTCTATTTCCTGAATCAGCTGCGTATACTCGGCTTGGATTGATTCGCGGTTGGAATCGTTGACCGTGCTAGAGGCCGACTGCACGGCTAGTTCGCGCATGCGGATCAGCATAGCGTTGATTTCATTCAGCGAACCTTCAGCGACCTGTAGAAGATTAGAGCCCTGTTCTGCGTTGAGCACGTTCATCTTCAAACCGGAAATTTCAGCTCGCATACCCTCGCGAACGGAAAGTCCAGCGGCATCATCGGCCGCTCTGTTGATACGCAAACCGGAAGATAGGCGCTCTAGGCGAGAGCTCAGATCTCGGTTGTTGGCATTCAATTGTCGGCGCG
>Ga0181587_10000294_pt1 | contig 40449 bp, 31 predicted proteins | sample 071ome_27_FD_132463 | JGI IMG/M metagenome (GOLD analysis project Ga0181587, IMG submission 132463) | Coastal salt marsh microbial communities from the Groves Creek Marsh, Skidaway Island, Georgia - 071409AT metaG (megahit assembly) | ecosystem: Environmental > Aquatic > Marine > Intertidal... | reverse complement strand
TCCTATCCCGATCCGACCAACTGGACGGTGGTTATTCTCTATGATCTTTCCACCGCAGAGCCGAAGGGGTTTATGCATGAATCCTATCTCTCCGGCATGCGGGTTGCGGCGACCAGCGGCGCGGTGGTCAACGCGGTGGCGCGTGACGATGTGACGACGCTCGGCCTGTTCGGCACCGGGCGCCAGGCACGCGCTCACGCGCTCGCCATCTGCCGCGCGCGTCCGTCGATTTCGAAACTGATGCTTTATTCGCCGACCCCCGATCACCGGGAGGCCTTTGCCGGCCATGTCGATCTGCCGGGTGTGGAGGTCGTGCCCTGCGATGATCCGCGGGCGGCGGTCGAGGGCTGCGACGTCATCTGCGCGGCCACCGCGAGCTCCAAGCCGGTATTCGACGGGGACTGGCTGGTCGATGGGCAGATGGTGATTTCCATCGCCAATTCGGACCTCAACCTCAAACGCCATGAGGTCGATGACACGGTGTTGAAGCGCGCTCGGACGATTTTGCTGAATGATTGGGAAAGTGTCGAAACCAACCAGCAGGTGGAAGTGCTGGACCTCGTCACCTCCGGCGAGGTTGCGCGCGAAAACCTGATCGAAATCGGTGATGTGTTTTCCGGCAAGGCGGTTGTGCGCCAGGAAGAGGGCGGGATCATCTATTACAAGAATAACAGCGGTCTTGGCATGCAGTTCGCCGCCGCCGGCGCGGTGATTTATGACCGCATGAAGGACTTGCCGAACAACAAGGAAATTCCGCCCGAATGGCTGGGGGCGGAAGCCTATTCGCAAGGGACGGGTTAAGCCGCCGCCTGTTCCTCGATCATCCGGTCGAGCACGCGGCGGACCTGAAACAGCGCCGTATCGGCGGCCAGGTCGACCCGCGGAATATCGTCGGTAAAGCGTTCCTGCTGCGCTTCCAGCAGAACCAGATCCTCATGAAAGGTTTCGACCGACTGGTCATAGATCAGCTGTTCCTGGTCCGGCGTCATTGCGCCCTTTTCATGCATGGTGGTCCAGAAATAATGGGTTGTGGACTCGGTCTCCGGCGTCGCGATGTGAAGCGTGCGCCGGTCGAGCATCAGATTGTCGCCCTGGGCTTCTTTCATGCCGGTGCCCGCCTTGGCGACGCCGACTGTCAGCGCCATATAGCTCGGCGGGGTGAAATCGACGATCTGCCAGCGATCAACCTTGCCGTTATAGCCGAACGCCTTCACATGCGACGGCGCGGGATCGATTTCGCGCAAGATACGCGATAGCCGCACATGTTCGTCATGATCGCGTTCGGTCGTCTGTTCGTCGGTCGCTTCCAGACCGGCCGCGCCGATAGTGTTCTTGTGCGACCAGGGCACATGGGTGAAATCCATCAGATTATCGACCAGCAGCCGCCAGGAACATCTGGCGTCGAATTGCGCCTGCATGCTGGTCCAGTCCGCTTTGGAAAGGTTTTCGTGGCGGTAATGGGGCGTGGTCCCGGCTTTCTCAGCATCGCCGATAAAGACATGGATATAGTTCTGGTCTTCGATCACCGGATAGGCTTTCACCCCGGCGCCCGGCGGAATCAGGTCCTGGCTAGGGATTTCAATCAATGCCCCGCCGGTATTGAATTTCAGCCCGTGATAGCGGCAGCGCAGATCGTCGCCTTCGATGGTGCCCAACGACAATTTGGTCTGACGGTGACAGCACCGGTCTTCCAGCCCGACCGGCGCGCCGTCCGATTTACGGTAGAAAACAACCGGTTCGCCGCAGATCGTGCGGCCCAGCGGTTCATCGGTCAGTTCGCGCGACAGGGCGGCGACATACCAGCGGTTTCTCAGAAACATCGGTTCCTCCGCTATAATTCAGCCCGGGAAGGGTGGCGCTCCCCCGCCGCGATGTCAATTAGGCAATAAATCGCCGAATTTCTCGCGGATACGTTTTTCCAGCGCCTCGCTGTTGCGCGCGACGATGGGGAAAGTATCGCGCCGTTTGAACGGCTTGCAGGCATCGACGACGACGCGGGAATTGCGCGGGTCTTCGTGGCTGTAGCTCATCGGATCGAGATGGGTGCTCCAGCAGCCGTTCAGGATGTCGATCCCCTCGCGCGGGTCGCAGCGGGTGCACATCGACCACAATACGTCGTTCATATTCGCCGGATCGATATCGTCATCGACCACGATGACCCAGCGGTTGGCATAGGCGCCCGCATGGCATTGCGAAGCGACCAGCCCGGCCTGTTTCGCGTGACCGCCATACATCTGCTTGATCGAAATGGTCAGCCACATACGGCTGCCGCCGGCCTCATGCGCCCAGACGCCCTTGACCTCCGGAATGCCAGCGGCCTCCAACTGGTTCCACACCGCGCCGCAGCGATAGGTGCCGCGATAGAACGTGTCGTCATTGGGCGGCACCGCCGGGATCGCACCCAGCAGGATCGGGTCGTCGCGATGCATAAAGGTTTCGATGCGGATGGCGGGCTGCTTGGACTCACCGCCCGCGTAATAGCCGGTCCATTCGCCAAGCGGCCCTTCGGTCACCTTGTCGTCGGGATGAATAAATCCTTCGAAGGCGATTTCCGCATTGGCCGGCACCGGCAGGCCGGTTTTCGGCATGTTGATGATCTCAACCCCTTCGCCGAGCAATCCGCCCGCCATGTCATATTCGTTCTTGCCATAGGGCATTTCCAGGCCGGCGACCATAAAGAGCGACGGGTGCATGCCGACCACGACGGCGACCGGGCAGGGCTCGCCGCGTTCATGATATTTATTGCGGATGATGTCGCCATGCTTGCCTTTGGACGTCATCAGCGAGGCGACGTTGCTGTCGTGCGCCTGTACCCGGTACGCGCCGTAATTGATCCAGCCGCTATCCGGATCCTTCATTACCACCATCGACGCGGTGCCGATGAAATAGCCGCCGTCGAGTTCGTGCCATTTGGGCGTCGGAATCTTGGTGATATCGACGTCCGCGCCTTCATAGACATTGTCCAGCAGCGGCCCGCCATTCACCTCTACCGGCGGAATCGCGGTCTGGTTCTTCATATAGTTTCGCCAGTAATCGACCAGCTCAACCTCGGATTTATTGACGTCCTCGCCCAGCGCCAGATTGATACGCGGCACGGCAGTCAGGATATTGGCCAACACCCGGTAACCTTTTGGATAGCCGGGGATTTCATCGAACATCACCGCCGGATTGGTCATTTGCCGCATATAGATATCGACCAGCGCGCCGATCTCTTCCTCGCGCTCTACGCCGGTGAAATGCTGCACCTGTCCGTTTGCTTCCAGATCGGCGATCCAGTCGCGCAAATCCTTGTTTGCCATTTTCTGTTCTCTCCCTGATAAAAACCTAGGCGCGGCTGTCGAGGATCGCCTTCAGCCGTTGCGGCGATACCGGCACCTGTTTGATGGCACCCGGCATGCCGATGGCGTCATCAATGGCGCTGGCAATCGCCGCCGCCGCTCCTGTGATCCCGGCTTCGCCTGCGCCCTTGATGCCGATCGGCGTGCGGATCGAGGGGAAATCCTCGGTCAGGAGGATTTCCGGGTCGGGGGTCTCCCGCAACGTCGGGATCAGATAATCCGCGAATGTCACCGAGAGCGGCTCTCCGTTCGGGTCATAGGTGAATTCCTCATAAAGCGACCCGCCAAGCCCCTGTGCCAGCCCGCCGACAAGCTGTCCCTTGACCAGCATCGGGTTGATCGAGCGGCCGATATCGTAGGCGATGAAATATTTTTCGACTGTCGATTCGCCGGTTTCCGCATCGACCTTCACAACGCAAATGTGATGGCCGTAGGGATAGGTCTGATGCTCGATATTGAACCATTCCTCGGCCGCCAGATATGGCACCTTGTCGCCGCGTTCCTTGGCCGTCGGCAACAAGGCCTCGGCGATCTGCCCCAGCGTCAGCGACGCGCCATCGGGATTGTCGGCCGGATGAACGACGCCGTTGGTGATGGTCAGGTCGTCCGCCTGCATCTGCAGAAGTTCGGCCGCCATATCCAGCGCCTTTTTGCGGACGGCCAGGGCGGTCGCGTTGACCGCGCTGCCGGTCAGCACGCTGGCGCGCGAGGCATGGGCGCCGACGCCGTAATCGATCCGGTCGGTGCGGCCATGGACCACGTTGATATTGCGGTAATTCGCGCCAAGCGCCTCGGCGCAGATCTGCGCCATCGCGGTCTCGAACCCCTGGCCCAGTGACGCGCCGCCGGTCACGACTTCGATATGACCAGTGGTATCGACGAATATCTTGGCGCCGTCCGACGGGCCCAGCCCGCTTTTTTCAAAGAACATGGAGAGCCCGACCCCGACCATCTCGCCATTGGCGCGGCGTTCGGCCAGTTCCGCCTTCAGTTCGTCCCAGCGGACGGCGTCGAGCCCCTGATCCAGAAGACCGGCATAATCGCCGGGGTCGTGTTCGACGGAATCGCCCAGCACATCGAGGTCGCGCCCATAGGGCATTTCTTCCAGCGCGATCAGGTTGCGCCGCCGCACCGCGACCGGGTCCATCCCCATTTCCTGCGCGATCTTGTCCATCAGCCTTTCGCGCACGAAGGTGGATTCGAAGCGGCCGGGCGAGCGATAGGTCGCCGCCGGTGTCTTGTTGGTCAGGCGGAAATGGCAGATAGAGCGGTAGTTCGGTATCCGGTACGGGCCGGGCAGCGTGCCCGTCGTCATGTTGGCGACCCGCGTCCCGTGGGTACGGATATAGCCCCCCTGATCGAGATACAATTCGTCATCGATGGCGACAACCTCGCCGTCTTCGGCCACCGCCGCGCGGCAAATATGGCGCTGCTGGCGGGAATGGTTGGCCGCCATGAGATTTTCCTGTCGGTCCTCAATCCATTTTACCGGCCGGTCGAGCCGCATGGCGGCAACGCAGACAAGCACGTCTTCGGGGTATAGCTCGCCCCTGATGCCGAACCCGCCGCCGGTGTGCCCCTCAAACAGGTGCACGCCGGAAGATGGCCGCCCCAACATACGGCATATCGTATCGCGGTTGCGGTGGGGCACCTTGGCGGCGCCATAAAGTTCCACGATGTCGCGCGCGGCGTCATACCGGCCGAGATTGCCGCGCGTTTCCAAAGGCACACCGGAATGCCGGCCGATTTTCACGTCGACCTCGACAATCTTATAGGCTTCGGCGAAGGACTTTTCGATATCGCCATAGCCCTGCTCCACCAGCGCGGCCTCGGTCGTGTAACCTTCCTTGAAATCCTGCGGCGGGTCGTCGGCGTTGATCAGCACCTCCAGCGGTTCCAGATCAAGCACGACGAGTTCCGCCGCATCTTCGGCGAGATAGGGATCTTCGGCGAACACCGCGGCGACCGGATCGCCGACATAGCGAACAAGATCGCGCGCCAGGGGATATTGCCGGAACAGCGCCAGAGCCGGGTTGCTGCCTTCGCGGAAATCAATCGGCGGGACGTCTTCGATATCCTCTGACGTCCAGACCGCGATGACGCCCGGCATCGCTAGCGCGGCGCTCTTGTCGATGCCTTTGATCGTTCCGTGCGCCAGCGGGCTGCGGACGATCCGCATGTGCAGCTGGTCCGGAAAATTAATATCACCGGCAAAGCGCCCCTTGCCGGTAATCAGAGGCGGATCTTCGAGCCGGGGAACGGAATCGCCCAGATGCCCCAGCAGTTCATTCGTTTTGGTGCTCATGCGGCAGTGATAGCGTGTTTCCGGGCATCGGAAAAGACGTGCCCCGCGGAATCCGGCAACGTCGTTTTTACAACCCGCCGGATTTCTGATAAGGGCAATGGACCCACCGGCTTCGGCCCAAACGGCAAGGAATTTTGACATGCCCGATAGCAAGCTTTTCGGAAAAGATATCAAACGTCTGGAAGATCCCGTATTGCTGCGCGGCCAGGCCCATTTCGTCGACGATATCCGCCTGCCGGAAATGGTGCATGCCTGCTTCGTGCGCAGCCCCTTCGCCCATGCGGTGGTCAACGGCATCGATATATCCGAGGCCGCCGCGGTGGAAGGTGTTATCGCGGTATTGACGATTGAGGACCTTCGACCGCAGCTGATCAGCGAATTGCTGGTGGTCGGTCTGCCGAGCCCGAGCTATCGCCAGGAAAGCGACCGCCCGGTGCTGGCGTCGACCGAGGTCGCTTATGTCGGCGAACCGGTCGCGGTGGTGATCGCGGCGTCCCGCCATATTGCCGAAGACGCCGCCGCCATGGTTCAGGTGGATTACGATCCGCTGCCCGCCGTCAATGATTGCAAGGAAGCACTGGAAGAAGGCGGGCCGACCGCCCGGGTCGGTGCGCCGCACAATCTGATGGCGGAATTCCTGCAGGAATATGGCGATGTGGAAACCGCTTTCGCCAACGCGCCGCATGTCTTCAAGGAATCGCTGCTGGTTCACCGTGGTGGCAGCCATTCGATCGAATGCCGGGGCTGTGTCGCCCGCTATGAGGAAATTTCCGATGAGCTGACGATCTGGACCTCGCACCAGATGCCCCATTCGCTGATGCGGACCTTTGTGGAGATCACCGGGCTGGATGAAAACAAGGTTCGGGTGGTGACACCCCATATCGGCGGCGGGTTCGGGCCCAAGCTGGTGGTCTATCAGGAAGACGTCACCTTGCTGCTGGCGTCAAAAATCGTCAAACGCCCGATCAAATGGATCGAGGACCGGCGCGAGCATTTCACCAACACGACGCAGGAACGCGACCAGTACTGGGATGTCGAAATCGCGGTCGATGACGAGGGCATGATTCAGGGTGTGCGCGGCGGGGTGATCCATGATCACGGCGCCTATACGGCACGCGGTGTGAACCTCGCCTATAACGCGTCGGAGACCGTCTCGCTTGCCTATGAGATCAAGAATTTCCGTATGACGGTGCGGCTGGCGCTTACCAACAAGGTGCCGGTGACCCCGGTACGTGGCGCGGGCCATCCGCAGGGCGTTTTCGTGATGGAACGTTTGATGGACCGGGCGGCGACCGAGCTTGGCATTGACCGGGCGGAAATCCGCCGCCGGAACCTGATTCCGGGCGACAAGATGCCGTATGAAAAGCAGCTCAAGACTCGCGGCGGCATGCCGGTCCTTCTGGATTCGGGCGATTATCCCAAGGCCCAGGCTACCGCGATGGAAGCCGCGGATTGGGCCGGTTTTCCCGCGCGGCAGGAAGCGGCGCGAAAAGAAGGGCGCTATCTCGGCATCGGTATGTCGAATTTCGTCAAAGGAACGGGACGCGGCCCCTTTGAGCAGGTGACGGTTCGGATCGGCCCGTCCGGCAAGGTCCATGTCTATACCGGCGGGGTGAATATCGGCCAGGGCACCCACACCATGCTGGCGCAGATCGTCGGCGAACAGCTTGGCGCGGATATGCATAACGTGACGCTGGTCGATGGCGATACCCACGCGACGGCACTCGGCATCGGTACATCGAACAGCCGCCTCGCGGTGGTTGCGGGCACGTCGGCCCATGTCGCCGCGGTGAAGGTGCGGGAAAAGGCGCTCAAGATCGCGGCGCAGATGCTGGAAGCCTCCGAGGAAGATCTCGATATTGACGGCGGCGATATCTGTGTCCGGGGTACCGATATGAAGGTCTCGCTGGGCGATGTTGCAAACGCGGTCGCCGGCACGCCCGGCTATTCGCTGCCGGCGGGCACCGAACCCGGCCTGGAGGCGACGGAAAACGTGGTGTTGGATAATCTCGCTTTTGCCAGCGGCACCAACATTATCGAGGTCGAGGTCGATCCCGAAACCGGCGGGGTGAAGATCAACAAGTTTGTGCTGGCCCATGACAGCGGGGTGATCATCAACCCGATGCTGGCCGACGGCCAGATTTTCGGCAGCGCCGCGCACGGCATCGGCAATTCCCTGTTCGAATGGATGGGGTATGACGATGACGCCAATCCGGTGACCACTAATTTCGCGGAATATCTGCTGGTTTCCGCTCCGGAAATGCCCAATGTGCAGGTGATCCATCAGGAATCGCCCTCGCCGCTGAACCCGCTCGGGGTAAAGGGCGTTGGCGAATGCGGCGTGGTGCCGACCCCGGCGGCGGTGATTTCCGCGGTCGAGAACGCCTTGCAGCCCTTTGGCGTTCATATCGGCAAGGCGCCTGTAAGCCCGGCGGAGATTGTCGGGCTGATCCAGGCTGGCCGGGTGCCGGGCGCTGCCTAGGCGTCAACCCGCATTCCCATGACTCTCCGGTTCGATGATATCGGCGACCGGCTGAAGGCTTTCCGGCTGGGGTCAGGGCTGAGCGCCGAGGAAGTCGCGAGCCGTCTCGGTATTTCCCGCACCGCGCTCTACCGGTTTGAGAAGGGCGAACTGGTCAAGATCGAAACGCTTGAGCGGTTGTCCGAATTGCTCAATGTGTCGGTGCCGACCCTTCTGGGTGTCGGGGTGGAATATATCGCCTCCGCGCTGAGCTTTTTCGAACGGCTGCGCCAGATCGAGGAGGCCAGCGAACATATCACCGTGCTGGCGGGGTCGGTGTCCTACCTGCTGGCGTCGGATGATTTTGACGGAACGCTGGCTCAGGTGCTGACGGAAAGCTTGCCGGAAGACGCGGATACGCGTCTCGACGATCTGCTGAAAATTCTGCAACAGCGCAAAGAATCCTATCGAAGCCGTAAACCCGGCATTCTCAATCTGATTTCCGGGTCGGAAATAGAGCGTTTCCTGCGGAACGGGCTGGTCGGCAGGCTCGATCTGCCGGCGGACGTGCAGGCGGAAAGGCGCGCGGCGGCGCAAGTAGAGGCGCTGCATCTCGCCGAGTTGATGGAGGCCGAACCCATCGGTGTGCAGATCGGCGTTATTCCCGGGACCCTGCCGCATAATTCTTTTCAGATTTTCCGCCAGGCGGACCGCCGCTTGCTGGCGTTGAGCCCGTTTCGGCTCGGTGAACAACCCAATATCAGCGCCGGGATCGCCATGATCACTTCCGCTGAGGAGGCGCTGTCGCTGCACCAGCGTATGGTCGAGGAAATGTGGCGCCGCGCCATAAAAGGCCCCGCAGGCGCGCAATATCTGCGGGCGCTGATAAAACGTCATGCCGGCTGAGTAATTTTCCTCCGATGACCGATCCGAATATGGAAAGTTTTGAGCTGGTTGCCGCCTTGGCGACGGATGCGCACCGCACCGGCGATCTGGACGCGGCGGAGACCTGCTGGCGTCAGGCGCTGGCGTTGATGCCCGATCACGCGGGCGCGCGGCATAATCTCGGGGTACTGCTGGCGCAAAAGGGCGAGGCGGAAGCGGCGATTGCCGAATTTGATCAGGTACTGGCGGCCTTTCCTGAGCATGCGCGGGCCCACGCCAACCGGGCGGGGGCGTTGCGCGCGCTGGGCGATATGGATGGCGCGCTGGCCGGGTATGACGCGGCGATTGAATGCGATCCGGATTTTCTGCAGGCCTATTCGGCGCGCGGCGATGCGCTGTTCCGCTGGGGCCGTTATGACGAAGCGGTTCAGGGGTATGACGAGGCGTTGGCGCGCGAGCCCAATTTCTATCCCGCACTCAAAGGCCGTGCGTTGGCGGCCCTGGCGCTGGGCGAGGAGACGGCGGCGCTTGATGCGTTTCAGCGCACCCAATCACTGCGGGCGGAGTTCGAATTGCCGCCCGAGGAAATCTCGCTCCTGAAATTGCGGCATGACCGCGACCAGCTTCGTTGGCTCGGCAGGTTTGAGGAAGATGCCGAAGTTCTGGATCAGCTTGAAACCGTCATTCAGTGGCCTGACGATGAGAATGAAACCGTGCCGCTGGAGGATATGTGGCCGGATATTCTTGCGCCGTTTTTTAATCAGCCGGTCCATATCGCGCCGGCCGAACGGGTCAGCAAGGCGCTTTCCGATGACGCCGTGCGAATGCTCGATGCAGCCGATGACAGCACGGGTGTGCGCGTGATTGACGGTCTTTTGTGTGAAGAGGCGCTGGAACGCCTTCGGCGCTCCGTGCTGGAAAGCACTATCTGGAACGACTTCACCCATATTGACGGGTTTGTCGCCACCTATCTGGAGAACGGGCTGGCCTCGCCCCTGATGCTGCAGATCGTCGGGGCGCTTCGTGAAACCGCCGCTTTTCGCGGGTTGCCGCTGGTGCAGGGCTGGGCGTTCAAGGGCATGACCTCTGCGGGCCGCATCGGCATGCACGCCGATGATGCCAAACTCAGCGTCAATTTCTGGATTACGCCGGACGACGCCAATCTTGAGCCCGAACATGGCGGGCTGATCATTCACCGTGCGCTGCCGCCCGAGGGCTGGTCGCTCAAGAATTACGATGAAGATCGCGGGGAAATCGAACGCTGGATCGCCGAAAACGACACCGATCCGGTGGAAATTCCCTATCGCGCAAACCGGGCGGTGATATTCGATTCCCGCCTGTTTCACGGTTCCGGGCCGGTGCGGTTCGCCGATGGGTATGAAAACAGGCGGATCAACATCACGCTGTTATTCGGCTATCCACAGATAGAGCCGGATGATGTGTAATATTTTTGGAACAAGTCTTTATTTTGATACAGTTTGCTGCTAATACCAGCTTTGATTTTTGAAATTTGCGAGGTCACACATGGCGGGTCACGTCATCGAAGACAGTTATTCCTCTGCCGCGATCAGGCGGGGTGGGGCCGATCCCCATCCAGACCGTCCGGTCGGCGAGTTCATCTGCAATGTCGTCTCCAATGACTGGATGAATGACGAATACAAGCTGATCGTGCTGGAGGCGCATGACAAGGCGCTGACGGCCAAGGCCGGACAGTTCTTTCACCTGCTGTGCCCGTCGCCCGACGGGGCGGAGGTATGGATGCGCCGCCCGATGAGCGTTTATCGCGTCGATGCGCCCAACGGCCGGATCGAGTTTCTTTATAAATGCGAAGGGCGCGGCACCAGGGGCATCGCGATGCTGGAGGCGGGCGATGAGTTCAATATCGCCGGGCCGCTGGGCGTCGGGTTCTGGCTTGAGCCGGACTGGAAAAATATCGTCGTGCTGGGGCGCGGTGTGGGGCTTGCCACGCTCGCGCCGCTGTCGCAATTGGCGTCTGAAAATGGCGTCGGCATCACCGCGATCCTGAGCGCGCGCAACCCGGATGTGGTGATGTCGCGCGATCTGTTTGAAAGCTATAACGCCGATGTGGTCGAGGTTGTCGATACCGACAATTCTTCCGATGTCGGCAATGTCGAGGCGATCCTGGAAAAGCTGATCGCCGACGGAAAGGCCGACGCGTTCTTCACCTGCGGGTCCAACCGGCTGCTCAATCTGATGAAGCGGCTCGGCGCAAAACACGGGATCCCCGGTCAGGTGGCGATGGAACAGATCATGGTGTGCGGTTTCGGCGCTTGTTACGTCTGCGTCCGCACGTTTGAGGTCAATGGCGAACGGGTCCTCAAGCGGGTGTGCCGCGAAGGACCCGTATTCAAGATGGAGGAGACAGTCGGATGGTAGATCTTTCGGTCAAAATCGGTGACCTGACCCTGCAGAACCCGGTCACCCCGGCTTCCGGCGCGTTTTCCTGGGAATATGCCGATATCATCGATCTCAACCGGCTGGGCGGGCTGGTCGCCAAGACCATCTGCCGCGAGCCGCGCAACGGCAACCCGACCCCCCGCATGGCGGAGACAGAGGCCGGTATCATCCAGTCGATCGGGCTGCCGGGGAAGGGGATCGATTATTTCCTCGACAATATCGTTCCCGAATACAAGAAATTCACCCCGCCGCTGATCGTTTCCTGTTCGTCGGAGGACCCAGAGGAATTCGCGGTGCTGGCGAAGGAGCTCAGCATTCCCGAAGTCGATGTGGTGGAATGCAATATTTCCTGCCCGACGCGGAACACCACGGGCGGCAATTTTTCCCTGAATGACGAACACACCAAGATGGTGGTCGGCAAAATACGGGAAGCGACCGACAAGCCCCTCTGGGCCAAACTCTCGCCCAATGCCGGCGATCTGGTTTCCATCGCGCTGGCGGCGGAAGAGGCCGGGGCGGATGCGGTCTGCATCGCGAACACCTTCCTGTCGCTCAAAATCCGCACCGATAATTTCCGCCCCGCGCTCGGCAACAAGTTCGGTGGCATGGTCTCACCCGCGCTTAAACCCATCGTCATCCGGATGGTCTATCAATGCGCCAAGGAGGTGAAGATTCCCATTATCGGGATCGGCGGCATTACCAAGGCCGAAGACGTCGTCGAATATATGCTGGCGGGCGCCAGCGCGGTCGGGATCGGCTATGCCGGTTTCCGCAATCCGACGGCGCTGACCTCCATCATCGATGATCTGGAAGCCTGGTGCGACGAACGCGGCATCGAACGCGTCTCCGATCTGATCGGGGCCGTGCGCGACGACGATATGGAGATGGACACGCTCAACGCGGCCAGCGTCGGGGTATAAAAAAAGAAAAAATCTGGACCCCGCTATCCGAGTGCGGGGTGACAGGCGGTGTTAACGTGCGCTTGGTCGCACGCCGCCCATAGAAAAAGATTTGTCACCCCGGACAAGCGTAGCGCGGATCCGGGGTCCATCCATCAAACGACGCAATTTCGTTGTATTGGCCACCCCCACCCTAACCCTTCCCCTATCAGGGGGAGGGAAACAATTTGATCCGCCCTCCCCTCCGGGGAGGGGTAAGGGGAGGGGAGAAATCTCCTTTTCCCTCATCAAGGTGAAAGGCCGGGATGAGGTTGGAGACCCGGAACTACTCCGGAAAATCATCCCCCGGCACGGTGCCTTTCGGCAGGCTCGCCACATGGGCGTAAATATCGCGCGGGCGTGTGAACCAGATCTTGTCGGCCTCGGGGTGGTTGCGGATATGGGCGAGAATGTCGCGCAAACCGGCCAGACGATAGGGTTGTCCCACCACGAACGTATGCAGTGCCAGGCTGAAGACCAGCGGCTGTTGTTCGCATAGCCGGATCTGCTCATCGAAATGGGCGCAGACCATCTCGGTAAACTGGCTCGCCGTATGGCGGCGTGAAAGCTGCGCCGGGGAATCGTTGATCTCTATGTGATAGGGCAGCATCAGCAGCCTGCCCGCGCGGGTCCGCATCCAGGTGGGCTGGTCGTCATTCGACCAGTCCATGATGTATCGGTAGCCTGACTCCTTCAGCAAATCGGGTGTGTGCGCGCTTTCCGAAATCCACGGACCCATCCAGCCGCCGGGACCTTCGCCCTCATTTTGCCGGAACGTATCGGTCGCGGTCTGGATCAGGGCGCGTTCTTCATCTTCCGGATAATCGCCCTGCTGTTCTGAATTGGTGATGCCGTGTCCGACGAATTCATCGCCCCGTTCGCGGATGCGGGCGGGAATCTGCGGCGCGTAATCGTAAATCGATGTATTCATCAGATGGCTGGCGGGCAAATCCAGCTCATCCAGCAGGTCGAATACCCGCCAGATGCCGACGCGCAACCCGTAATCGCGCCAGGCGAAATTGCGCACATCGGGCTGTACGCCGGGATTGGTCGGGGTGTGGCCCAGCCCCTCGCCAAAGCTGAAATGTTCGATATTCAGACCGATATAAAAGGCGAGGCGCTTGCCGTCCGGCCAGTCATAATCGGCGCGTTCCGTGATGGGCGAATAGTCGTAGCGCCCGTGCTGTTTCAGTTCCAAGTCGATATCCCGAACAGGTTAGAGAAATGCCGGCTCAGTGGTTGGCGTTGCTTTCCTTAGCAAAGCGGACAAGCGCCATGAAGCGGTATATGCCATGCACGAACTTGCTGTAGGGCAGGGTCAGGAACAGGCTGAACACGACACCCAGATGGATCGCCAGCAAGATACCCATAACCGCCGTTTCCCGCAGTACCAGCAGCGCCAGCCCGGTAAGCGCTGTCAGAAACAGCATGGCGATAAAACCGGTATCCATGCCGAACCGGTCGCGGTCCTGCAATTCAATGGGGCGTCGGAATTTTTCCATGAGAAGCATGGCGGGGCCGATGACCAGCCCGATGCCGCCCAGCGTGCCCAGCACTACCGGTAAATCCCACCATGGATAGGGCGCTTCCCGGCCGAGGAAATAGTGATAAAGCGTCGCGACAGAGGTCGCCGCGAAACACAGCAGAAAACCATAGAATGTCATGTGATGCGCGTGCTTGCGCCCATCGGCCTTCTTGACGGGTACGCCGCTGCAACCGTCGCCGCCCCCGTCCAGATATCTCAGCTTCATGGAGTCGGAAAGAGCCTGCCAGAAACCGTTGCCGGAGCCGGTGACGCCGTCATTCGCGGTATCTTTCCAGAAACTCACCGCCCCCATGATAATGGCGATAATCGCGGCAACAAAAACAGTGCCGAACAGGACCACCATCGCGTTATGGGGCATCAGCTTGTAAAACGCGCCCGGCCCGGTATGGACCGCCCAGAGCAGCTCCGGGTTGTTGAAATAGATAAAGCCCAGAATGAAACCGGCGACGCTTAACGCGGTGATGATGCTGATCGCGAGCCCGTTTTTTTCGAACAGCCCCGACAGCATGCGCGGCCAGGCGTAGGTGCTGTAGGTTTCGGCGCGCAGCGCCGCCATTGTTTTCGGAATATTGACGTCGAAATCATGCGGCGGCGAAAACTGGCAATCCGCGTAACACGCCCCGCAGGCATGGCACAGATTCGCCATATAGTTCAGATCGCCCTCCGTGAAATCGCGGCGCAATTCCATTGTCGGGAATACCGCGCAGAGCCCCTGACAGTAGCGGCAGGAATTGCAGATCGTCATAAGCCGGTCCGCCTCCGTCAGGGCCTCCGACGAATGCTCGATTCCCCTGCCGCCCGCCTTGGACGGTTTCGCCAGCGGGCCCTTGCCGATCATCGTATTAGTTGCGGACATTCTGCGACGCCTCCCGTCCGGCGATACGGCCAAATACGCTGCCAATGGTCATGCCGATACCGGCGGCATAGCCTTTCCCCAAAACATTCCCCGACATTATTTCTCCCGCGGCAAACATGTTCGCGGATGGTTTCCCGTCCGCCATTTGAATTCGTGCGTCCTTATCGACCCGGACGCCCAGATAGGTGAAGGTGATCCCCGGCCGGACCGGATAGGCATAGAACGGTGCGGTTTCGACCCGCCGCGCCCAATGCGTCTTGGGCGGCTCGACCCCCTCCGTATGACAATCATCCAGAATTGTGTGGTCGAACGTGCCGTCAATCACCGCGTCATTGAACCCGGCGATGGTTTCCTCAAGCTTCTGCTCCGGTATTTCGAGCTTCTGCGCAAGTTCCGAAATCGTATCCGCCTTTATCGGTGGATAGAGCGACGGCATGAATTTTTTCAATACCGAATGGTCGAAGATGATGAAGGCGATCTGATCCGGCTGCTGTGCGACCAGACGGCCCCAGATGGCGTAGCGCTTCGGCCAGATATCCTCGCCCTCATCGTAAAACCGTTCGGACTTGTTGTTGACCACGATGCCGAACACCACACAGTCCAGCCTTGTGATGATGCCGCCGTCATATTTCGGCGCGCGCGCATCAATGGCGACGGCGTGGCATTGCGTGGGGTCGCCGATTTCCTGCGCCCCGGCATTGAGGAGCATTCTCAGCACCGACCCCTGATTGTTCGCGGTGCCGCGAATGAGAAAATTCTCCGCCGCCTCGCCCCAATATTCCTTCAGCCACTCGATATTCGATTCGAAACCGCCGGCCGCCGCGACAAGTGATTTGGCTTTTACTGATGTTTCCGTTCCGCCTTCGCCGCCGATCCGTGCATCGGCGGAGAGGAACATGCCGTCTTCAATCTCCAGTGACGTGACCTCGGCCTCGTAACAGATATCGACGCCGATCTGTTCCGCCGTTTCATAAAGCGCGTTCAGCATGGCGCGGCCGCCGCCGAGGAAGAACGAATTGGTCCGGCCCAGCCCCAGCGTTCCGCCAAGTGGCGGCTGAAACCGGACGCCCTGCTCGACGATCCAGTTCAGCATGTCCTTGCTTTCATGGATCATATATTTGGCGAGTTCCTGATCGGTTTCGCCCTCGGTCACCCGCATCAGATCGTCGAAAAGTTCGTCTTCCGGATAGGGGCCGGTCAGCGTGTCGGTGGCGGCGTCATGGGCGCAGCGCATGTTCCGCGTGTGTCTGGTATTGCCGCCGCGATAAAATTCCTCGGCCCGCTCCAACACCAGAACGGAGGAACCATCCCGGCGGGCGCTGATCGCCGCGCAAAGGGCCGCGTTGCCGCCGCCGATTACCAGCACGTCGTATTGTTTTGAAAAATCTGGAAGGTTGTTCCCGTTATTCACTTCTTTTACCCAAGTCGATTATGAAATTTCAGCCGATCAGAATTTCCGTCGCCCATTTACACCATGAAATCAACTCGTTGTCTTGCCAACGCGGCCCGACCAGTTGAACACCTATCGGCAGACCATTCGGGCCGGTATGGGTCGGCAGGGTCATCGTCGGGACGTGCAGGATGGTCCAATAGCCCTGAAAGCGTGCGTCGCCGGTATCCGATAGTCCCTCCGGCGCTTCGCCGCTGGCCGCCGGCGTCAGGATGAAATCGAGCGGTTTAAAGATTGCGTCCATCGCGGCGCGGCCGGCGTCGGCCTGTTGCAGGGCGGCGCGGTACTGGTCCCAGGAAATGGTGTAGCCGTTATCGACCTGCGCCAGAATGGTGTCCGACATCTTGTCGCGATGGTTTGCCGCGTGCCAGGCCAGCACCCGGCTGCGTTCGAAATCGTTGAGAAGATTACGGATCGAAGGGTGATCCCGGAAGCTCTCCGGCATGCGGAGCTCGACAATATCCGCCCCGGCATCGGACAGTTTTCGCGCCGCGTCCTCGACCGCAAAGCGGGCTTCGCTGGTGGCCTCGTCCCAGAGATGCGTTTGCGCCAGCCCGATACGCGGGCGGGCTTCCCCGCGCGCCGCCTCGGTCAGCGGGCGGGTTAACAGGACGGAGGCCACAAGATCGATATCGTCGATGGTCCGCGCCATCAGCCCGATCGTGTCGAGATTTTCCGCCGCGAAGAGAAGCCCCGCGCGGTTGACGATATTATAGGTCGGCTTGTAGCCGAATATGCCGCAGAACGAGGCCGGGCGCAGGACGGACCCGCCGGTCTGGGTGCCGAACGCCGCATGAACCATCATATCGGCGACCGCTGCCGCCGATCCGCTGGAGGACCCGCCCGGGGTATGGTTCGCGTTCAGCGGGTTGGTGGTCGGGCCCGGGTAGGAACCGGCGAATTCGCAGGTGACGGTTTTTCCCATGATGACCGCGCCCGCGTTGCGCATCATCCCGACGCAGGCCGCATCCGTCGCCGGTCGCCAGCCGTCATAGATCGGCGATCCCATCTGGGTCGGCATATCGGCGGTATCCAGAACGTCCTTGATGCCGACCGGCAACCCCGCCAGCGGCCCGGTGCGTTCGCCGCGATCCACCGCGCGGGCGGCTTCCAGCGCCTGGTCGCCATCCAGATACGCCCAAGCTTTTACGATTTCCTCGCGTTCGACCACCCGGTCGAGACATTCCTGAATCACCGCCTCTGCGGTGGTCTCGCCCGATTTGATCCTGGCGAGTGTTTCGGTCGCGGAAAGTTCGTTCAAGCCGGTCATGTCAGCATCTTTCTTACATATTCACCGATCGCCATGGAAGAGGTGAGCCCCGGCGATTCCAGACCATAAAGACAGGCAAGGCCCGGGATCCCATGTGTGTCGGGGCCCTGAATCAGAAAATCGAGATTGGTGGCGCGTTCGCGGGTCAATTTCGGGCGGATACCCGCATAGCCGGGCACCAGATCGCCGTCTTCCAGCGCGGGCCAGAATTTCCGTATGCCCTCGTAGAACGGCGCCACGCGGTCGGGGTTTACCGTGTAATCGATTGTGTCGGTAAATTCGGTGTCCGGGCCGAAACGGATGGCGCCCGCGATATCCGGGCTGACATGGATCGACAGCCCGTCCGCGTCTGGTACCGGATAGATCAGCCGGCTGAAGGGTCGTTTTGAGGTGAGTACGAAATAATTGCCCTTGGCGTAAACCACGTCCGGCACATGTTCCGCCGCCAGCCCGTCCAGCGCGGCGGCGATATGGGTGGCGTTATGCCCCGCCGCATTGACGCAGAGTTCCGCGCGGATGGTGATCGGATCGTTTCCCCCGACATCGATCTCAAACCCGTTTCCGGTGATGCGTCCGCCGGTAACCGGGCTGTTGAGCGCCAGCGCCGCGCCGGCATTTTCCGCATCGCCCAGCAGGGCGTTCATCAGATCGTGCTGATCGACAATGCCCGATGACGGCGACAGAACGACTTCCCTGAAAGAAAGTTCGGGTTCCATCTCCCGTACCTCGCTTGTATCCATAAGGCGGAGATCATGCAGCCCGTTTTTTTCCGCCCGCTCCATCTGGCCATGCAGACGGTCGATCTGCTCGTCATCGGTAGCGACCAGCAGCTTGCCGCAGCGCCTATGGCCGACACCGCGTTCGGGGCAGTATTGGTAGAGCAATTCCTTGCCGCGCTGGCACAGCCGGTTTTTCAGGCTGCCGAGCGGATAGGAGATGCCGGCATGGATACAGCCCGTATTACGCGACGAGGTGTGGGTGCCGACGGCGTCCTCGGCCTCGATAATCACCACCTCGCGCCCCGAAAGCGCCAGTTCCCGCGCGATGGCGAGTCCGACCACCCCCGCGCCCATGACAATGCAATCCGTCTTTTCCATGGGGCATGACTTTAGGGGATTTCTCCGCGTTCGGGAAAGGCCTGCCCTGTACGGCACCGTCGGCGCGGACTAGTATTTTTCGAAACCGGACAAATCAGGGAGAGCAAGATGGGATCGATCGACGCCGATGCGCATGTCGTCGAATGCGAAGCGACATTCGATTTTCTGGAACCGGAATATGAGAAATACCGCCCAACGGTGGTGCAGACCGTCGAAGGCGGGGTGGAAAGCAGCGTCGGCGTAATCCAGCGGCAGTTCTGGTATCTCGACAACCGCATGCAGCCGAAGGAAGGCAATATCGGCGCCAATACGGCAAAGGAATCGCGCGAGATGGAGGACATCGCCGGGCGGCTCGCCCACATGGATGAGCTCGGCATCGATGTGCAGGTTCTCTATCCCACCCTGTTTCTCAGGCCCTGGACGAGAAATCATGAGGCTGAATACGCGCTCTGCCGCGCCTATAACCGCTGGTTGGTCTCGATCTGGAAGCAGGCGCCGGAACGGCTGCGCTGGGTGGTGATGCCGTCGCTTCTCAATATGGACACGGTGAAAGAGGAGCTGGAATTCGGCAAGGCGAACGGGGCGTGCGGCGTCTATGTCCACGGCATCGAACATGACACGCCGCTATATTCGCAACGCTGGTTCCCGCTCTATGAGGCGGCGGAAGCGCTCGACATGCCGATCTGTTTCCACGCCGGCAATAACAGTTTCCTGCTGGAGGACATGTACAAGGAAGACGCCGGTTTCGCGAAGGCGAAACTGCCGGTCGTCGCGTCCTTCCATCAGCTTTTGCTGAAGGAAATTCCGGCGATGTTCCCCAAATTACGCTGGGGCTATGTGGAGGTCAGCGCGCAATGGATTCCCTATGCGCTCAACGATCTGTCCATCCGGCTGCGGCGGCGCGGTGTCGATATGTCGCCGACCATCATGGCCGATAACCGCATGTGGGTGGCGTGTCAGGTGACGGACGATCTCGACTGGGTGCTGAAATATGCCGGGGAAAGCCAGATCGTCGTCGGCACCGATTACGGCCATAACGACACCTCGACCGAAATCCAGGCGCTCCGGAAACTGAGTTCCGACGGCAAGGTTTCTCAAGAGGTCGCGGCGAAAATTCTCGACGATAACGCGCGGGCGCTCTACGGGTTGTAGGACCCTCAAATGCTGCCGCTTTTTCACCCCTAATGTTCGCTGGACCCCGGCTCGGAGGCCGGGGTGACGAGCCCTTTTGTACTGCGAATGTGCGAATGAAGGTGCGTTAATAACAATTGTCACCCCGGACAAGCGCCAGCGCGATCCGGGGTCCAGTCATAAAAAAATGTCAGGCGCGGCAATGACAACGAAATAGGGTGCTTAACCGCTGCTCATATACCAGCCGCCATTGACGTGAATGGTCGTGCCGGTGGTGAAACGCCCGCCGGGCCCGACGAGATGCCGCACCGTGGCGGCGACTTCCTCTACCCGGCCGGGACGCCCCAGGGGCGAGGGACGCTTCTGGATATGCGGCGGCACATGGCCGGATCCGGTATCGATATAGCCGGGTGAGACGCAATTCACCGTGATGTTGAAAGGGGCGAGCTCCATCGCGATCGCCGTCGTCATGCCGTGGATCGCGCCCTTGGCTGCCGCGACATGAGACCGGTCGGGAATGCCCGCATTGGCGGTCGCTCCGCCGATATTCACGATCGCGCCCCGGCTGCTTTTCTTGATGTGGGGAATGGCGGCGCGGTTACAGAAAAACGCCGCGTCGATGGAGGAGCCGAGAATTTCCCGCCAATACGCGTCGGTTGTATCCTCGACCGAGGTTTCGCCGCGCATTGCGGTATTGCTGACCAGAATATCGATACCGCCGAAGGCGGCGACCGCGGCTTCGACCATGGTGTTGACTTGCGCGCTGTCGGACACATCGGCCATGTGAACATGCGCGTTGACCTGCAGGGCGCGCGCTTCCTCGGCGACGGCTTCGGCCTCATCGCGGGATGTCCTCCCGTTGATCAGCACGTTTGCCCCGGCATCGGCCAGTGTCAGCGCGATCGCCTTGCCGATGTTGCGGCTCGATCCGGTGATGATGGCATTGGCGCCTTCCAGCTCCCGGTGTCCCGCGCGAAAAACCATGATTTCTAGGCCCTTTCTCTGGCCATCTGCGCCCCTTCGGCGAGGACGCAAAGCTTGTCATAAGCGATATCGAAACTGCATGGGGCGAGCCCGCAATCCGGCGCCGGCATGATCTGTTCCGGTGACAGCGCGTCCGCCGCGCGCAGAAGCCGTTCGGCGACATATTCCGCTGTTTCCATCGTACGGTCGCTGTTCCAGACGCAGCCAAACATCACCTGCTTCGACGGGCAGGCCGACAAGAGCGCCGGGTCGAGATGCGCCCCTTCAAATTCCAGCGCCAGAATATCGATATCGGAGTCTTCCAGCGCCGCGATGATTTCCGGATAGGAATCGACGATGGTCCGGTCCTTTTGTTCAGGGTGCGGATAGCCGTAACAGATATGCACGGCGGTATCGGCGGCCAGCCCTTCCGCCGCGCGGTTCAGCATCTCGATTCCCCAGTCCCGCACCTTGTCGGGATAGCGGCTGAAGGCGGGCTCATCGAACTGGATTACCGCCGGCCCGATTTCGTCCAGGGCCTTCGCCTCGCGATTGATCGCCACCGCCCAGTCAGCGGCCAGCGCCTTTTCGTCGTTGTAAAATTCGTCATAGGTTGAATCGACGATGGTCATCGGGCCGGGCAGGGTCACCTTAACCGGGTGATTGGTTTCGGCCTTGAGGAATTTCAGGTCGTCAATCGTCACCGGGCCGGTATGTTCGATGGCCTCCACGCAGCGGCCGCATTTGGCCTTGTTGCCGCCCCGGATGGTTTTTTCCACCAGCTCTTCATAATCGAAACCGCGCATATTGCGGGTCAGATGGGTCAGATAATGTTCGCGGCGTTGTTCGCCGTCGCTGACGATGTCGATTCCCGCGCGTTCCTGCTGCCGGATCGCGACGCGGGTCGCATCGTCCTTGGCCAACTCGCGCGCTTCGCCGTCGAGTGTCCACACGCCGCGCTGGCCATAGCGGTAATCCGATTTCAGCTCGGCTTCGGTCTTCGGACGATACAGCCAGGGCCGTTTCGGCATGGAGCCGACGACGGTGGTGGTGAAGGGTGCGTAAGACGCCATCAGGCGGTCAGCGGAAAGGGTATCTGTTCCGGCCCGGAGCCCTCGTAATATTTGCCGGTGTCGCGGTCATAACGGCCCTGTAAAACCTTGCCGACGAGTTCGCGGCTGCGCAGGATCACCGCGACGGAGCGGATATCGCTGCCCTGTTCGGCATGGACCTCATACGGTCCGACCAGATCGGCCTTTCCGGCCTGGCCCTGCGGCGCGCTGGTCAGCTTCACCTTGGCATAGCCTTCCTTGCGCCGGTCCTCGACCACATCGAACCGTTCCAGTGTTTCGGTGCCGTCGAGCAGACCGTACAGCACCCAGGCATCGGCATGGTCATGGACGCTGCCGGTCCGGCCCGGTTCGCGCACCACCCCGTTGATGATGAAGCCGTAATCCGGATCGGAATAGAACAGCAGGTTCTTGCGCCCCTCGGTCGAGGGCCAGTCCTTGCTGCGTTGCAGGAATGCGTCGTCCTTCAACAACGTCGATTCCATCAAGGCGTGCGCCCGTTTCATGCGGGCTTCGTCTTCGGAGTCCTCGGCCCAGATCACGCGCAGATCGTCGATGAATTTCTGAAAGGCGGGGATCATTTTCTCTGCCATATCCTGTCTCCCTGATTCTGAATTTTCAAATTGTCGGTCAATACGTCCGGCCGATCAATGGTTCGGGGCAATGTTCCCGCCGTAATCCGACGCGATACCGGTGGCGACATAGCCGCCGTCACAGAAAAGAATATGTCCGTTCATATAGGATGCGGCTTCGCCCGCCAGAAACAGCGCGGCGTCGGCGATTTCCTCAATCGTACCGTATCGGCGAAGCGGGATATGGTTCTTATAGCCTTCGCGTGTTTCCTCATTATGGGTAACACGGGTCAGCGGCGTATCGACCGGTCCCGGCCCGACCGCATTGACGGTGACGCCTTGCGGGCCGAGCTCCAGCGCGGCCTGGCGCGTGAGCCCGATCACCGCGGCCTTTGACGTCCCGTAGGCCGTTCGTCCCGATCCCGCGCGTTCGCCGGCGATAGAGGCGATATTGACGATCCGCCCGTAACCGCGCTTGACCATTTCGCGCCCCGCGGCCTGCGCGCAAAAAAGCGTGCCGTAGAGATTGACCTTCATCACCCGGTCGAATTCCTCCGGTGTGGCCTCCAGAAAGGCATGACGCTGACCGGTGCCGGCGACATTGACCAGAATATCCACCTGACCGAACCGTCCGATCGTTTCATCGATCATGCGCGTCGCATCGTCCGGAAGTGTAACATCCGTCTCGACGGAAATGGCCTCGCCGCCCTTTGCCTCTATTGCGGATACGGTCTCCGCCAGCCCCTCGGTGTTACGGTCGGCGGCGACGATTTTCGCACCATGTTCGGCAAACAGACAGGCAATCCCTTGTCCGATGCCGCTGGCGGCGCCGGTAATGACGGCAACACGATCTTTCAAACGCATATTGATACTCCTGTGTCCGTGACTATGGGCCGTGGGTGGTCGCGGCCGGACTCATTTCCGAAAGCTCCATCATTTCGCGGACCATCAGTTCCAGAAGTTCCGCGCGCTGGCCCGCATAACCCGGATCGTCCCACAGATTGTCGAACTCATTGGGATCATCCTTCAGGTTATAAATCTCACCCCAGCCCGTATCGCTGTAGAGGGTCAGCCGCCAATCACCATGCAGCAGGGTCCGGGCCTTGAAGTTGGGTTCGAACCCCATATAGCCGCGGCGCTGGCTTTCCTCGACAATGATGCCGTCGCGCCCGTCCCGGCCATGCGCGATATCGGCCAGTGATTTGCTCTGCATGCCGTTAAAGAGCTGGATGCCGGCGCGGTCGAGTATGGTGCCGGCCAGGTCGATGGTGCCGGAAAAACCGTCGGAGGTCTCGGGCGCGCCCCGGTCCGCCGGATCGGCAAGGATGCCGGGTACGCGGATAAGCCCCTGATAATGCAGTGCGGCTTTCAGTAAAAGCTGATGATCGCCCATGAAATCGCCGTGGTCGGTGGTGAAAATCACCACCGTGTTTTCGGCAAGCCCGGTCTCCGACAATGTCGTCAGCACCCGTCCGATGGCGTCATCGATCATGGTGATCGATCCGTAATTCAGCGCGATGGCTTCGCGGACCTCTTCCTCCGTAACGCCGAAGGCGCGCTGCCCGGTCTTGTTGGCGCGCCCGGCATCGCGTTCGGCCAGCATGGCGGCGAGCTGCGGCGGCCATTTGTCCCGCGGGTGGTTATAGGCGTCGGGCAGCGGGACGTCCGCCGGGTCGTACATGTCGAAATACTTGCCGGGCGGGGTAAAGGGGTGATGCGGATCGCCAAAGGAGCATTGCAGCATAAACGGTTTGTCCGAATGCGAGTTTGCGTGGCCCTTCAGGTAATTGATGGTTTCCTCGGCGATAAAGCTGGTCGGGTAAAGTTCTTCGGGAATGGCGGTACGCCATGCCTGTGGGGCCTTGATATCGCGGTTGGACGGTAAGGCGTTATCCGGTCCGCGCAGGGAATCCGGGTCGGGGTGCCGCTCCGCCAGCCAGCGCGAATAATGACCCCACACTCGGTCCGCGTGACCGATGGCGAGCGCCAGATGCTCAAAACCGTAAAACGGCGTCGCCGGTTCGTAACCGGGGTCCCTGTTCCAGGTGGGTTTGAGTTCCTGTTCATAGGGCCCGTCGGACCATCGCCGGCGCTGCGCCTCCGCCAGATCGGGCGGCGGTTGAACCTTGTTGGGGTCGGGTTCGGGCAGCCCGACCTCGACCGGGTTTGCCGACATACCCTGGAGATGGCTTTTCCCGACCAGCGCGGTCCTGTATCCGGCATTCAGCATCAGCTCGGTAAAGGCGACTTCCTGGAATGACAGCGATATGCCGTTCTGCCGCACACCGTGCAGGGACGGCATGCGGCCGGTCATCAGCGTCGCCCGGTTCGGCATGCAGATGGGGCAGGCGACATAGAATTTTTCAAACCGTGTGCCCGCTGACGCGATGCCATCGATGTTCGGCGTTTGCACGATATCGTTGCCGTAACACCCCAGATGATCGGCGCGGTGCTGATCGGTGATGAAGACGAGAAAGTTGGGTCGGGTCGATGTTTCAGGCATCTTTCAGGATATATTCCCCTTCGGTAAGCCGGGAAAGCCGGCCCGCCTCACGTAGTTCATTCAACTCCAGCGCGACCTCCCGCCCGTCGAGGCTTTTCCGCGCGGCCATCAGCGCCTCGAACGTCTTGGGCCCGTCAAGAAGCGCGGCTTCGACTGACTCGAATTCATCACCCTTATATGTCGGAGCGGCGGGAATGCTGAATTCGATGGCGTTCTTGCGGTCGAGCGCGATGGTGAGGTCGAACCCGGCCTTGCCGCCGACGCGCCCGCCATAGAGCGACGGGTCGAGGGGCAAAGTCCGCATGCCGCCCTCGACGATCAGATCCCGGTCGGGCTGAAACCGTGTCGCCAGCGCCCATTCCATGCGTGCGTCGTTGAAAATATCGATGTCGTCATCGACCACAAACACGCTCTTGATATTGGCGAGACAGCCGATACAGGCGGCGATGGCGTTGCGCGCCTCGCCCGGCACGCGCTGGCGCATAGATACCCGCAGATTAAACATACCCGCCCCGGCATTGGGGGCATATACCGCCACCGGTTCGCGGATCGCGGTCTGCAGGGCGCGCCAGACGACGGTTTCCGTCTTGATCGCGTTCAGCGACACCGTATCGGTGCATTCCAGAGCCTGTCCGCCGATGGTGGATATCTGAAACAGCGGGTCTTTTCGCATGGTGATGGCGGTCACGTGGAAAACCGGGTTCTGCTTCATGACACCGTAATAGCCGGCGAATTCTCCGAACGGGCCTTCGTCTTCCACATGGCCGCGCGAATCCAGATACCCCTCGATCACGCATTCCGCGTCCGCCGGCACCGGAATGTCATTGGTGACGGATTTGACCAGGGGCAGGGGCGCGCCCCGCAGATTGGCGACCAGCCCGGTTTCATTCACCGGAATACGCATGGTGGCCGCGACATGATCGATCGGGTGCGATCCGAACACAAAGCTGACCGGCAGGTTTTCGCCGCGCCGCGCCGCGGCCTCGTAAATCGCCTTCAGATCGCTCGGCGCGTTGAGATCGACCCCGGCCTCCGTCCGGCTACGCAGCATCATCCGGCGGCAGCCCACATTGGTCAGACTGGTCTCAGGATTGACGACGTAATCGATCGTCGAGGAGAAATAGGGCCCGCCATCCCGCCCATGCTGGAACACGGCGGGCAGTCTGGTGAGGTCCGCGTCTGCACCCGTCCAGACGATTTCCCGGCAGGGTGCGTCCTCATGGGCAACTGTCACGGTGGGCTGCGGCGTGGCCAGACGTTTCATGACCTCCGCCAGCAGATCAGCCGGCGCGACGCCAAAGGCCGCCGCCAGCCGCGCGCGGTCGGCCATCAGATTGCCGACGATCCGGAATTCCTCTGGCCCCGCCTTTTCGAACAGAACCGCTTTCGGATTGGCTTCCAGCCGCTCCGCCAGCCAGCCGAGCGGTATCGCTTCACCGATGATTTCAAGCGCATCGGTGCCCGATAATCCGTCGACAAAATTGCGGAGGCGGAATGTCTCCGTATCCGCCTCCCTGCCTGTCAGGTTTGCGCCTTCAGGCATGATCAGCCCTATTTCTTCTTGTCTTTGGATATTTTCCTGGCGTTGTTCTGCCGGTCGTCACCGCGATATCCGGCGATGGTGTCGGCCTGCGCCGCCATCGCCGCGGCGGCTCCGGGTATGCCGGTCACTGCGACGGACAGAATACGCGAGTTTTCCATGTGAACCTTCCTGAAATTTATCAAACAATTTTTTATGCTGCGAAAGAGTATCATCTATCGGGCCGGTTAAAAGCCTTGTCTCGGTCTTTCCGGGCGCTCGGTTCCCATTATGCTAGGCGGTCACATCAAACAGGCGGGAACAGAAAAAAATGGCGGACAGCAAACCGCATGTCGCAATCGCCGGGGCGGGGATCGGTGGCCTGACAGCCACGCTCGCCCTGCTCAAGCGCGGGATAGATGTCGATATCTATGAACAGGCGCCGGCGCTGGGGGAGATCGGCGCCGGGTTTCAGGTCAGCGCCAACGGCACGCGGGTTCTTTATCATCTGGATCTCGGGGAAGAGATCGAAAAAATCTGCTGGACGCCCAACGGCAAGGAAATCCGTATCTGGAATACCGGGCAGACCTGGCCGCTCTTCGATCTCGGTACTGAATCCGTCGCGCGGTACGGCTTTCCCTACATGATGTTTCACCGCGCCGATCTGCATGAAATTCTGGTCAATGCGGTCAGGGCGCTCAAACCGGATGCCATTCATCTTAACGCCTGTTGCGCCGGGGCGGAAACCCGCGACGGAAAGGCGGTGCTGAAATTTGAGGATGGGGCGGAGGTCGCCGCCGATGCGGTGATCGGCGCTGACGGCATTCATTCCAACATCCGGCAGTCGCTTTTCGGCCCCGACAAGCCGCGCTTTACCGGCATCATGGCGTGGCGCGGGGTGATTGATGTCAATGACCTGCCGGACGGGTTGCTGCGGCCGGTCGGCACGAACTGGGTCGGACCGGGCGGGCATGTGGTTCATTATTATTTGCGCGGCGGCAAGCTGGTGAATTTCTTCGGTGCGCAGGAACGCGATGACTGGCAGGTCGAAAGCTGGGTCGCCGAAGGGTCGCGAGAGGAATGCGTCGCCGATTTCGCCGAATGGCACGAGGTCGTCCGCACACTGGCCGCGCATATCGAACGGCCACTGAAATGGGCCCTGATGGATCGTGACCCGATGGAAAACTGGACAGAGGGACGGGTGTCGCTGCTCGGCGATGCGTGCCATCCGATGTTGCCCTTTCTCGCGCAGGGCGCGGTGATGGCGATGGAAGATGGGTTGATGCTGGCGCGCGCGCTGGACGAGATACCGGATGTAGCGGAGGCCCTTCAGCGATACCAGGCGGCCCGGCTGGAGCGGACCGCCCGCGCGGTAAAGGGATCATCCGACAACGCGACCCGATTCCATAATTCGCAACTTGCCGACCCGGCGGTCGCGCAAAAATATGTCGATGAACAATGGGATACGGACGAAATCGCCGCGCGCTATGAATGGCTGTTCACCTTTGACGCGACGTCGGCGCCGATATGATTAATTCGAGCCAATAAACAGAATTATCAGGGCATCGTCGGGCTGAATTTCCTGCCGCGCCGCGACCGTTACGGGGGCGGGATCAATCATCATATTTCAGCATATTTCAGACGAATAGAGGTGTCAGCTTTTCAGACCGGCTTCCGACAGGAATTCCTTGACGATCCGGGCGCAGGCTTCCGGCTCTTCTAGCTGCAGCATATGGGTGGTGCCGGGAACCGCTTCCCAAGGATGTCCGTATAGCTGGTGCAGCGCGCGGTTCACCAGACCGGGAGACCGCGCGTTGGGATCGTCCGGGTCGCTCGCGATGATTTTCAACGGGCCTTTGAGGTCCGGGAAATAGGGCGTCAGATTCATTGAGCCGTTGGTCGCGTAGACCCGCGATTCGCCCGCCGGCGGACAGCACAGTTTCCAGTCCCCGCTTTCCTTGTCTTCGCGCAGGATCGCGCGCGCCATCAAGGCGTGCGACCCCTCGACCCAGCGGCTCAGGCTCTTCGAGGCCTGGAACTGTTCGGCGAGCGTGTCGGGTGAGGGGAAACTTTCGGGCCGGGTCATCGACCAACCCGCCAGCATCAGCTCAAACCCCTGCGAGATTTCATGTAGCTCATGCATCGGCGGCATGACAAAGGGCGGATCGAACAGCACCAGCGCGTCCCAGCGCCAGCCGCATTCGAGCGCATGCCGGACAGAGGTCACGGCCGAGATGGAATGAAAGACGCCCGCGGTCGGCTTTTTCCCGAAATGCGTCTCTATCCCGTCGAGCACCGTGTCCATGTCGGTAGCGAACCAGGGGACGTCGTGATGCACGATATCGCCATGGCGCGGGTTCCAGCCGTGATTCCGCTGGTCATAGAGGCACAGATCGTAATCCGCCAGCAGATGCCGCCAGAACGGAAAATAGGCATCGGTCGCGAAACCGTTGCCATGGGCGAGAACAAGACGCGGGCCGTTTGCGTTGCCGTGGCGGCGGACGATGATTTCGGCCTCGTCGGCCATTGTCAGCGTCAGAGTTTCAGCGGGTTCGGGAAGAGAAAAATTTCCGGACATCGTGCTTTGCATTTATTGAACGCCTTCTCATACGTGAATTCGCAGGGAACCGAAAGCGGTCAGCCCGTTAACCATGGAGTCTCAGCCTGAGACCCGCCAATCACTGATTTCCCCCCGGGTCTCAAAGTGGACCACCAAAATCGGCGGTTTTTCGGGATTTTCGTGGCACCGGAATTGCATGTAACCGGGCGGTTTGCAGAGGATTAGAGTGTGTCGGTGTTTAAAGTTCGGGATGATTCCACCCTTGGTGGCGGAAATGACCAGTCAGGTCCAGCGCCGTTTGGCGCCGCAGCCAATTGTTATCAATTTTCCGGTGTGATCGTCTCCTCGGAACTTGATGGCGCGGAATCGGGTCAGCGTTTTCACGGCGGGTTTTCCGGCTGTGGGTCTATTCCGGTGACGGATCGATATGTCACGGGCGACGGATCAATAACCGTGAATATAGGCGGAGAGGTTATCGTTTCCCACGATCCCGCTATCGTCGCCCGCCAACCGCTAAACGCCTTTGACCGCGTCAAGTTTTCGGGACGGGTGGATCATCCCTGGGTGGAGCAGATCATTCTCAATTTTTTTTTCCCGCATGGCGCGGGTATTGAGGCGGCGCTGATGATCGAGCCCGCGCGGCGCTGCACCCGGCCGCCGGCCGGGCTATATTTGCTGGGTGCCGGGGGTGATACGCTGGCGACCGGCCGCATACAAAATTTCCGGGAGGAATTGACGGCTGCCGCGTCCTAAAGGGGGGGGCACGAACGCAGCTATTCGTTCGCCGCGCCGTCTTCTTCTGATTTCCAGGCGCTGATTTTCCGGTAAAGGGTCGCGTGGGATATGCCCAGCAGCCCGGCTGCGACGCGTACCTTTCCGTCGCATAGCTCGATGGCCTTTTCGATCGCGACCCGTTCCACGTCAGCCAGCGGTTTGATGATCTGGGCCAGTTTTTCCATATCGTCCGGGTCGATTTCTTCATTGTCCGGTTCCCCGGATTTCGCCGCCGCCGACGGGGCGGCCTGGGCCACGGGTTCGGGCGCTGTTTCCGGAACCGGTGCCGGCGCGCCGCCGCTTTTGCGCGATAACAGCTTTGGCAGCATCTCGGCGGTCACTTCGCCGCCTTCATTCAGCACGATGATCTGCATCATGACATTTTGAAGCTCCCGCACATTTCCCGGCCAGTCATGCGCCGCCAACATGCCCCTGGCGGATTGGCTGAGACCTGAAAATTCCTTCTCTTCCTGTTTGGCGTATCTCTTCAGGAATTCCTCGGCCAGCAGGATGATGTCTTCCTCCCGTTCGCGCAGCGGCGGAACATCCAGCGGAATTACATGGAGGCGGTAATACAGGTCTTCCCGGAATTTGCCTTTTTCGACCTCCTTCCATGGGTCCCTGTTGGTCGCGCAGACAAAGCGGATATCGACCTGTTCGGTCTGGGAGCTGCCGACTTTCTGGAATGTTTCGGATTGCAGGAAGCGCAGCAGCTTCGATTGCAGATCCAAATCCATTTCGCAGATTTCGTCCATAAACAGCGTGCCGCCATTCGCCATCGCCGCCGCGCCGTCGCGGTTCGCGTGCGCGCCCGAAAATGCGCCTTTGACGTGGCCGAAGATCTCGCTTTCCATCAATTCTCGCGGAATCGCGGCGCAATTTAACGCGATAAAGGGCTTGTCCCGCCGGGGGCTGTTCTTGTGGATTGCCTCGGCGCAGAGTTCCTTGCCCGTGCCGCTTTCGCCCTTGATGAAAATCGTCGCCTTGGACCGCGATGCGCTTTCGATGGTGCGATAGACACCCTGCATGACCAAAGACGTACCGCGCAGCTCTCCCAGCCCGTCGACATCGATTTTTCACGATAGGTCTCAACGATGTTGGTCAGCTTCTGACGGTCCATCGCGTTGCGTAACGTGACGATCAGCCGGTCCGCATTAAAAGGTTTGACGATGAAGTCGAAGGCGCCCAGACGCATCGCCTCGACGGCGATGTTGATCGAACCATGCGCGGTAATCATGATGATGGGGCAGGGCAGGTTTTGCGCGCCGCCGATTTTTTCGAGGATGTCGATTCCCGTCATGTCGGGAAGCTCGAGATCAAGCAGGATCGCTTCTGGTGTCTCGGACCCTATGACCGACAGCGCTTCGACGCCGGTTTCGACATGGGTGACCTCATACGGTTCATTCCGGAGAAACTGGATATAGCTTTTTGCCAGCAGCGCGGTGTCTTCCACGAGCAGAATATCGCGCTTCTTTTGCGTCGCCATGTGCCGGTATCCCCTCCTGAACCGATACGCCTTGCCCGTCCGTGATTTTCGCGGGCGGAAATCTGGTTAACGCCGAAACGGATCGCATCGAATGCGGCGTTAATTTCGCGCAATTACGTCGAATTTTTGTAACAAACGCAGCAGGATTACGTGTTTTCCCGGACTTGGCATCCAAATACCAAACGTGTACAGTGCGCGACGCTAACGGGCGCGGGGGGCGCAACCGTTCATTAGAGCCTGAATTGCAACACGGGAGAATGTAATGCAATCGATCTGGAAAATTATGGCCGTGCTGACGCTGGCGGGTTTTACCGCTGCCGGCTGCACAAGCATTGATGAAGTATCGCAGATGAAGCCCAAGGGCGGAGCCTACGAAAAGGGTCTCTATTCCGGTTACATGAAGCTGGCCAAGGGCGAATATGACGAAGATGATATCGCGGATGCCGAATGGTTCGCGCAGCGCGCCAAGGCCGCCGCTTCCGGCAAGCCGACCGGACCGCAGGAACTTTCCGAACGCCGTCTGAAATCCACCCATGCCAAGGAACTTGGCCCGGCGCGCGCCCGTCTGTGGAGCGCCCTGGACAAGGGTGCCGCGAAGAAGGCCGGCAAGCACGCCGCCGCCGCGCAGGTCGCTTTCGATTGCTGGATCCAGGAAGCGGAAGAAGACATCAAGGCGCAGAGCAAGGAAGTCGCCAAGTGCAAGAGCGATTTCTACGGCGCCATGGCGCTGGTCGAAGGCGCTCTGTGGAAGCCGGCGAAAGCCAAGGCCAAGAAGAAGATGGGCCCGCCGCGGACCAAGCACTTCATTGCTTTCTTCGGTCTCAACAGCGCTGATCTGAAGGGCAAATCGAAGAAAGTCGTTTCTGACGCGGTCGCTTTTGCCAAGAAGAACAAGAGCACCGAGATCTCCGTGACGGGCCATACCGACAAATCCGGTTCCCAGGCCTATAACAAGAAGCTGGCCAAGAAGCGGGTCGGTGAAGTCACCAAGATGTTCAACGCGGCTGGTTTCGATCTCAAGAAGCATGTCGTCGACGTCGCCCTGGGCGAGGTCGATCCCGCCGTCAACACCAAGGACGGGATGAAGGAAGCGCGGAACCGCCGCGTCGTGATTTCGATCACCTATCGCTGATAGTTCCTGAACCGGAATTTTCCGGAACAGGGCGGCGCGAGAAATCGCGCCGCCCTGTTTTTTTTGGAATCAATTTACCGGAATTGGCATAGACTACCGCCATTAACTGTCGGAATTGGTTGGGAAACCGTTTGTTCGGATGCTGTCATTCCTCAGAGATATCGCGGACCGGTATAATGTTTCGGCGGTCAAGATCCAGTTCATGCTTGTCGGGGCGGGGGTGCTTCTGCTCGCGGTCAGCACGACGCTCTCCATTCTGAAAGTCCGTGACGAATACCGGGAGACGCTCAGCGATTATTCGACCGCCCTCCTGTTCGCGACCCAGATCGATTTCGAGGTTTCGAAATTTATGAACGCGTGGGACCGGTGGGAAGATGTCGCCGCTACCGATCCGAGACACAAGGAACGGCAAAAGATGCTCCTTGAGCAGCACAAGCTGCTCTCCGACCGCTTTCCGGCATTACGCCACGGGATGGAGACGACCTGGTCGGACTCTTACGGTGTCGTCGGATTGGCCCTTGAAAATCTGGAAAAGCAAATCGCGGAATTCGGCGCTGTCTACCGTGTAAACGATCACGCCGTTCATGGTGTTTTCAAGAAAATTCGCACCGAAATAGTTTCGTCCCTGGCGCCTATTCGCGATCTGCTGGAAAGAAACCGGGCCGGTGGTACGGCAGCGTCACTGTTCGGCCGGCAGGACCGCGTCGAACCGTTTTTCGCGGACATGCTGCTCTACACGACTGGCGCCTTCGCCGGTGGAATATTTTTGATATTTATTCTTGTCCGTCAGATCAAGCTTACGCACCGGTCGGCCGCGGCATTGGACAGCGCGCGCCGTGAAATAGACGTCGCCATGCGCGAGGCGGAGGACGCGAACCGGGCCAAGTCCTATTTCCTTGCGGTTATGAGCCATGAAATCCGGACACCGATGAATGGCGTTTTGAGAACGGCGAGTCTTTTGTCCGACGGCACGTTGAGCGACCAGCAACGTGAATATGTCCAGACGATTCAGCGCAGCGGTGAATCTCTCCTGACGATTCTCAATGACATATTGGACTTCTCCAAATTGGAGGCCGGGCATATCGATCTTGAAACCGTGTCCTACAACCCGTCCGAAGTGTCGGAAGAGGTCGCGATGCTTTTCGCGCGGCAGGCCAATGAAAAAGGAATCGAACTTGCCGTCGAGATTGATCCCGAGGTTCCGGCGGCGATACTCGGTGATTCCGGCAGGGTGCGCCAGATATTGCTGAATCTGGTCGGCAACGCCGTTAAATTCACCGAAGCGGGCGGGGTCACCGTGCGTTTGACCGCGGATCGCAATTTTTTGAAATTCTCGGTTCGGGATACCGGCGTCGGCGTGCCGGAAGAAAACCGCGATTCCCTGTTCCGGGAATTCGCGCAAGGCGATGCGTCCGTCACCCGAAAATATGGCGGCACGGGGCTTGGGCTCGCAATATGCCGGCGTCTTGTAGAATTCATGAATGGCCAGATCAAGTATGTACCCAAGGCGGATGACGGCGGCGGCAGCGAGTTCTGGTTCCAGCTCAGATCAGTGCCCGATCCCGGGGCGAGAACCGGGCGCATGGAAATAGAGAGTTACCCGGGAAAGAAGGCGGTGCTGCTGGCCGACAACCCTGTTTTAGCCGCCAATCTGCGCCATCACATGGAATTGGCAGGGCTGACAGTACTCTGTGAGAAAGACCCCGGCTGGTTTATTGATCTCTGCACGGGAGAAAACCCCGATGTGCTGATTGTCGATTCGCAGATCGCCGGATTGTCGCTGCGCGATATTTCTCGAAAACTGAAGCAGGCGAGCGAAACCTATTTGCCGCGGACGGTTATTGCGCTGGGCGCGGTCAGCAAGACAAACAGTGCCGATATTGCCCCTCTGGGATTTGAATGTTCGATCCGCAAACCTTTTCGGCGGCGTGAGATCGCGGCCGCTTTGCGTCAGGCGATCCTCGGGGAAAAGGTTGAACCGACAATCGACGCGCCGGCATCCCGTTTTCGGGATCCCGAATGGGGCCCGGGCGCCCGTATTCTTCTGGCGGAAGACGGCGCGATCAATCGCAAGGTGGCAACCGTGATGTTGGAACGCGCCGGGTACACGGTGGAAGGCGTCGAAGACGGCGCCGCCGCGCTGATCGCGGTTGAGGCCAACGATTTCGACCTCGTCCTGATGGATTTGCACATGCCCGATGTCGATGGTTTCGCGGCGACCGCAGCGATACGGGCCATGGAGGGCGCAAAGGGGAAAATTCCCATTGTCGCCCTTACCGCGAACGCGTTGCTCGACAGCCGGCAGGCCTGCCTGGAAGCCGGTATGGACGAGTTCATCACCAAGCCCATCGACCGGGAAAGCATATTGAGGACCATTGCCGCAGTACTCCGCAAGAGCGGCGTCAGCGCTGGTGCGCTACCTTCGGCTGAAGATGTTGCCGAGGCGGGGGCCGCCACGGGAGAGACCGCCGTGCCGTCCCGGGTTATCGACCAAACCATACTCGAACAATTCCGGCTCGATGTGGGCGACGATAATCTCATCATGCTGCTTGATGAATTCCGGGCGGAAGCCGTCAAACTTATCGGTCAGGTCAACGCCGCGATCGAAGGTAAGGCTTTCAACAGCGCCGGGCGGTTTTCGCACAGTCTGAAAAGTAGCGCGGGCACCATCGGCGCGGTCGATCTGGAATCGATCAGCGGGCGGATGGAAAGCGCCTGTTTTGACCGGCGCGAAGATGAAATCGACGCCACCATCGATGATCTGGAAAACAGCGTCACCCGCGCGGTAGCGGCCGTCGATGCAATCATAGAACGGTCAGAAGATCAGCCGGCCGGCAGGCGGGCGCGGGGCTGAGACGGAAACCGTCACCTGTCGGACATTAAGGCCCGTGACCCGTGCAGAACGGGCTCGCCTCCGACAATTCCATCTGACGCCGTGCCAGCTTTTCCATCAATTCGGCGCGGATGCCGGCATGGTCCGGATCGTCCCAGAGATTTTCAAACTCGCATGGGTCGTTTTCTAGATCGTACAGCTCACCCCAATCGACGCAGCTATACAGAGATAGCCGGTACCGGTCCGTTACCAGAGACCGTACCCGGTAATGTGGCGGGAAACCCATTAGGCTGCGCCGCTGATCTTCCTCTATCACGATCGAATCGTAGGCGTCATTTCCATCCGCCAATGACGTCAGCGCCTTGCCCTGCATACCCCAGAACGGTTCGACCCCGGCGGCGTCCAGAATGGAGGAGGCGAGATCAAGCGTGCCCGATAGTGCCTCGGTCTTTTGTCCGCCAGTCGACCGGCGCGGATCGGACCAGATACAGGGCACGCGCACCAGCCCCTGATAATGGATCGCGCCTTTCAGCAACAGCTGGTGATCGCCCATATAATCGCCGTGATCGGTGGTGAAGACGACGATGGTGTTATCCGCGATGCCGAGCTCTTCGAGCTTTGCCAATGTGGCGCCGATGGCGTCGTCGATCATGGTGATCGCGCCGTAATTATGGGCGATGGCGCCGCGCGCCTCTTTTTCCGTGCAGCCGAAGGACATCACCCCGTCCTTGAACGCCTTGCCCTCGTCGCGCCGACCGTGAAGGAAGGCGACATGCGGCGGCAGCATGTTCTGCGGATGGTTGAACGCGTCCGGCACCGGGATGTCTTCCTGATCGTACATGTCCCAGTATTTGCCCGGCGCGGTAAAGGGGTGATGCGGGTCCGGAAAGGACATCTGCAGGAAAAAGGGCTGACCGCCTTTCGCGAATTCCTCCAGATAGCCGATTGTTTTTTCCTGCACATAGGCGGTGGTGTAGAGCTCCTCCGGCACGGCGGTGCGCCAGGCCTGCGGCGCCCAGACATCCATTCCGGGATCGAGCGCGTTTTCCTTGCCGCGCAAACTTTCCGGGTCGGGGTGGCGTTCGCGGAACCAGCGCAAATAATCGCCGCCCGCCGTGTCGCCATGATGGATAACCAGCGACACATCCTCGAAACCGTAAAAAGGCAGGCTTAAATCGAAATCCTCATCCTGCCATGTCCTGGGCAGTTCCTGTTCGTAATCGCCATCGTCCCAGAAATTCCGACGCGCCTCCGAAAGGGCTTCCGGTGGCTGGTCCTTGGCCGGGTCCGGTTCCCGCAGCCCCATCTCCAACGGTCGGGCGGAGATATTCTGCAGATGCGATTTTCCGGCCAGCGCCGTGCGATATCCGGCCGCCAGCAATAGTTCGGTAAAGGTTGTGTTCTGCATCGACAGCGGCTGACCGTTCTGCCGCACGCCATGCAGGGACGGCATCCGGCCGGTCATCAGGGTCGCCCGGTTCGGCATGCAGATCGGACAGGAGACATAAAAACGGTTGAACTGAATGCCCCGCGCCGACAGCCCGTCGATATTGGGCGTGCGCACGATGTCGTTGCCGTAACAGCCCAGATGATCGGCACGGTGCTGATCGGTAATGATAAGCAGAATATTTGGACGGTCTGACATGATGCTTCCCCGAATGAAATCATTGGCGGAGAGACTACCCGCGCAATGGCCGGGAATACAGGGTCAGCGCTCGATTTTCGGGGTGCGCAGACCGAGATAGAGAACGAACAGCCACGCGAGACCCAGCCCCACCGCGGTGGCCGCAAAACCATTTTCGTATCCCCAGTAATCGACCGCTATGCCCGCCGCCGGCGGTATCACGATGCCGCCCAGCCGGTTGACCGTCTGGCGCAACCCGACGACCGACCCCTGCAGCTCGCGTCCGACCGCGCGGGCCTGAACCGCGAACAGGATCGGCTGCGACACGCCCTGTATAAATCCGCGGACGAACTGCGCCAGCGCCAGCGACAGAAAAACCGCCCATCCGAGATAGTTGGGGATGGCGGCGAAAATTGGTGTCGACAGGATCAGCCCCAGCCCGATACAGGTGGATAAAATCAGGGTCCAGCGCGGATCGTAACGGTTCATCGTCTTGCCGGAAAACAGCGAACCGATCCCGGCGCCGACCTCCGAAGCGCTGAACAGGATGGCGAGCTTGGTTGCGGTAAAACCCAGATCCTCGACAAAATTCACATAGACAGAGGTCTGCAGATTATAGGCGGCGTTGCGGACGAATATCGCCGCCGTGGTAAAGGCGACCGCCGGGATCGCGGTTAACGCGAAGCACAGCATGTAATCCGACATTTTCGGCATAATATCGGCTAGGGAGAACGGTTTGCGGACATAGTCGGCTTCCGCCTGCTCGGCCTTTATCTCATCCGCGGTCTGTTGTTCGGGGGCGAGCCACAGGCACAGGAACCCCATCACCGCCCAGAACACGCCAAAGGCAAAGGCCGCCATGGCGCCGCCCGCCAGATCCCAGACCAGACCGGCGATGAACGGCGCGCTGGAGGTGCCGATCCTTGCGTAAAAGCTGAACCGGCCGAGAAACTCCGCATCTCCCTTTGAGACTTGCGCGCTTAATGTCAGCGCGCCTGCCCAGACGATGGAGATCGCGCCGCCGACCGTCATCTGCATGAAAAACAGCGCCCAGAAATTGGTCATGAAGGGGAAGAAGGCGCCGCCCGCGATGACGAGGGCAAGGAATACCAGGCTGACCCGGCGGGTGCCGAACCGGTCCATCAGCACACCGCAATGGATGGAGAGCACCAGCGCGACATAGCCGCGCGCGCTGATGATCAGCCCGACATCGGTGGCGGAGAAATCCAGCGTGCGGGCGGCGTACCAGCTCACCAGAAAGACGAACAGATCGATCATCCCCATGCTGAACAGCCCGAAAGCGTAAATGGGGATCAGGTTGCGGGGGCGTCCCCCGCTTATTGCCGTCTCAGCCATCCCAGCCGTAATCGCGGCGGGCGGCGTCCGCCGTCACAAATCCTTCGGCGATGTCTTTTTCGATATCGGCCCGGTCGCGCTTTTCGGGGTCACCGTAACCGCCGCCTCCGGCGCCGTTCAGCCGGAACACCATGCCTTCCTCCAGCTGCAGGCGGCAGGTCGAGGGCATCACCTGCTCCTCCGCCGTGCCGGGGTTGAGGATAAATCGGCTGAACCCGCCGGCATTGCCGCCATGCAGCCCCTTCGGTGGTTCAATCGCCCGGTCGGAACGGTAGACCAGCTCCGCCGGTTCCAGCGCCTCATATTCCCGGGCGAAATTGAGCCCGCCCCGGAATTCGCCCGCACCGCCGGAATCCGGAGTCAGTTCGAATTTTCGGATGCGGCAGGGAAATTCGGTTTCGATGATTTCCACCGGCGCGGCGAACAGATTGGCGAGATGCGGCGTCGCGCCCGACGTGCCGTCGCCGCCCGGCCCGGCGCCATAGGCCGAGCCGAAAATCTCATACTGGTTGCCGCGCCTGGGTTTGGTGTCGCCGCGCCAGGCCACGATGATCGAACCGCCGCTGCCGCCGCAATGGGCGATTGATCGTCCGGGCAGCAACGGGTCCATCGCTTCCAGAATCACATCGACCAGCTTCTGACAGCATTTCATATAGGACGAACAGGGCCGCGGCGGTTCCGCATTGACCACGGTCCTGTCGCCGAAGGTAAAGGATACCAGATCGCGGATGCCGTCACTGTAGCGCAAATTCGGATCGATCAGCCCCAGAAGGCTGTAATAGACGGCGGCCTCCACCATGCCGATGCGCAGATTGACCGGGCCTTTTGTCTGCGGCGCGCAGCCGGAGAAATCGAAATGCAACCGCCCGTCGTTCAGTGCGATCCTGACATGCAGCCGCACCGGCTTGTCGAGTTCCACCCCGTCATGATCGAGGAAGCCCTCGGCTTCCGACTCGCCATCGGGCAGGGCGGCCAGCGCGGCAGCGAATTCATCGGTGGAGGCGCGGATCATTTCATCCATCGCCGCGATCAGGGTATCCGCTCCGAACCGGTCGCAAATCTCGTGAATATGCTCGCGCCCGATCCGCGTCACCCCGATCTGGCCGGAAATATCGCCAAGCACGATATAAGGCGCGCGCGTGTTCGCCGCGATCAGCCGTTCGACATCCTTGACCGGTTCGCCCGCCCGGTAGATTCGCACCGGGGGCAGCATCATCCCTTCGTGATAGAGCTCGGTCGCGGAACCGTAGGTGCTGCCGGGCACCGTGCCGCCGACATCCGCCTTGTGCGCGATGGTGCAGGCAAAGGCGACCAGCTGTCCCGAATGAAAAATCGGCGCGATGAACCCCATGTCGGAGGCGTGCGGCAGGTTGGCGTCATAGGGATGGTTGGAAACGAACACATCGCCATCCGAAAGATCATCCTCGCCGTAAAGTTCCAGCACCCGCTGGACATAGTGGTAATAGACGGGGGAGTGAAAGAACATCCAGGGCGAGACCAGGAGCCGTCCCCGCCGGTCGACGATGGCGCAGGAAAAATCGCGCGATTCGCGAACGATGGTCGAATAGCCGGAGCGGTAAAAATGATAATCCATCTCCTCCATCAGGCTGGAGATGCGGTTGCGCAGCAATTCCACGGTAATCGGATCGACGCTCATCTATGCCTCCCGCTCTGCCAGGATATTGCCGAAACCGTCCAGACGCGCCGACCAGCCGGGCGGCAGCACGGTTGTCGAATCGAACTGCTCGATAATCGCCGGACCCTCGATTGCCGCATCGGTGAGGTTCGCGCGTTGATAGACGGGCGCATCGTGCGTTGTCCGCCCGTCGAAGGTGATGCTACGCGTCGCGGACGGTTTTGCCGCACCCGCCGGCGCGGCGGTCTCGGGCAAATCCTGTTTTGGCACGGGCAGGCGGACGCGCACGCGATAACTTACCGCCTCGATCGCCTGATCGCGCGCCGAATGGCCGTGCAGCCGGTGGTGCAGCTCATGAAACCGCTCGGCAATGTCGACCAGACCCTTGCCGGTCATCGGGCTGGTTTTCAGCCCGTCCAGCGGCGTGCGGATTTCGTACCCTTGACCGGCATAACGCAAATCCATCTCGCGGATGAAGTGCCGGTCGCGCCCGCCAAGCCCTTCAGCGGCGAGCTCGGTATCGGCATGATCCTCCAGCACCCTGAACTGTTCCTCAGTATGGTCGGGCGAAAGTTGCATCAGCTCCGTCAGTTCGGATCGGATATAGTCATGGACGATATCGGAACAGAGCAGGCCGAGCGCTGAAAACGCCCCCGGGTTGGGCGGCACCAGAACGCGCGGAATGCCCAGCTCATCCGCGACCATCGCGGCATGGACCGGTCCCGC
>Ga0181587_10000289_pt1 | contig 40723 bp, 42 predicted proteins | sample 071ome_27_FD_132463 | JGI IMG/M metagenome (GOLD analysis project Ga0181587, IMG submission 132463) | Coastal salt marsh microbial communities from the Groves Creek Marsh, Skidaway Island, Georgia - 071409AT metaG (megahit assembly) | ecosystem: Environmental > Aquatic > Marine > Intertidal... | reverse complement strand
TGAATTATACACGAACCCATTAATTTCAAGGAATCCGGCTTATTTACTAGCCTTCTATTGCATTTACCACAACATATTGTGTTACTTATACCGACTGTAAATCCGCCCGCTTCGGCGTTCGTCGGTTCGAATCCGACCCCTACCACCATTTGAGACTCAAAGTGGCCTAAACACATGAGTAAAGATACCAAGCAAACCAAACGATGGTTGCTCATTTTTTTGGGCGGGTTGATTTTGTTTTTCTACAAAACATGCACGGGACAGTTGCCTCCCTTATCACTGTAATGAGAAGTCTGTCATGGCTTGCAAATTTCTCTTACAGGGGAGTTCTTGCGGTCATATTGTCTTACCTAATGGCTCATTACTTCGGTACAGCCCTGCATTCTTTATATCACGATTGGACAGGTTGGAGAAATGTCATCGGAGGTGCCCCCAATCAAATAACCGCTATTTTTGCTCAAGTAATATGGGCCTTAATTTTTTGCTCAGGTTGGTGGATGCTTTGGAAATTTGATTTTTTCTTGACCATTTCCTCTACAACAAAAGAAAAGACACGACCAAACACCGATTTCAATCCTCGCAAAGCCCCTTCATCAAATGAGCCCCAAAACGCATATGATGAGACTCAGAAAGCAGAAAATTTTGAGCCCGAAATAGACAATCTTTCACAGGCACAAGAACCCCGGAATGATTACGAAGAGAACGAGCAAAATGAACAGGAAGAGGAACCGAGAATTCAGAAATTTGTATTTCCATCCGCAGAGGACATTGAAATGGCAGAGGTTCTTTCATTAGAAAAAGAAAATTTGAATGATTTTTCAGTGATTAAAGATAGGTACCGATCCGCCATTGCTCAATACCACCCGGATAAGGTATTGGCTCTTGGTTCTGAAATACAGGAAGTGGCAGAAAAAAAAGCGAAAGAAATTAATCACGCATACGAATATTTCAGAAAGAAATTAAAAAACTAAGCAATTTTCCCCAATCGAATCGCTCAGATCGTAAAGTCTTGAAGATTCAGTAATAGAATATAATTATAAACCGCTTTTTATTATGACCAAAACACACGAATTCAAAGCCGAAACCAAGCAAGTTTTAGACATTGTTGTAAACTCGCTCTACAAAGATAAGGAGATTTTTGTTAGAGAACTTATCTCCAATGCGTCCGACGCACTGGAAAGACTGCGACGCACCCAGTTGACAGAGAAGGACATCTTTGACGAGAACTTGGAGATGGAGATAAATTTAAGTACCGATGAATCCTCCAAACAGCTAACCATTCAAGACTTTGGAATCGGTATGACTGAGGAGGAAGTCATCCAAAACCTAGGCACAATTGCCCATTCAGGCTCCAAGGAATTCATTGAAGCCCTCAAAAGTGATGGTGAAAAAAATGAAGCATTAATCGGGAAATTTGGAGTTGGTTTCTACAGCGTTTTCATGGTCTCCGACTCCGTCAAAGTTTATTCTCGAACATGGAAGAAAAAAGGTGAGGGCCTTTGCTGGGAGAGCGATGGAAGCGGAGGCTACACTATCGAAAAAGCGGATGGCCAGCGGCGTGGCAGTAAAATTGTCATCCAACTGAAAGATGAATTTGATGAATTTGCCAAAGAGGACCGAATCAAAGATATAGTTAAGAAATACTCTGCGTTCGTTCAGTTTCCAGTTTCTGTAAACGGAGAGAAAGTAAATACGGTTGATGCCATTTGGCTGCGTTCAAAGTCTGAAATCAAAGACGAGGAGTATGAGGAATTTTACAAATTCCAGGCAAATGAATATGAACCACCCCTCATGCGTCTTCATTTTAGTGCTGATGCTCCTCTTGAGATTAACTCACTTCTCTTTGTCCCCAAAAGAAATATGGAAAAAATGGGGATGTTTAGAAGCGAAAATAAAGTCGCTTTACATTGCCGAAAAGTACTCATTGATGCAGAACCTAAAGGATTATTCCCCGAGTGGCTGCGCTTTCTACGTGGGGTGGTAGATAGCTCTGACATCCCTTTAAATGTTTCTCGCGAAACCATGCAGGATAGTGACTTGCTCAAAAAACTTGGCCAAGTCCTGACCAAAAGATTTATTCGTTTTCTCAATGAACAATCGAAAAAAGAAGAAGCCACTTACCTCGAATTCTGGCAAGAATTTGGTGCTCTTCTTAAGGAAGGGGTAGCTACCGACTTCTCCTACAAGGACGACTTGGCAAAGCTACTGCGCTTTGAATCCACAGCCTATGAGGACAGGAAGCTTACCGGGTTAGAGGATTACATTGAACGCATGCCATCTGAACAAAAAGACATTCTTTTTCTCTTCGGCAAAAATCGTAAAGCAATCGAAGCAGGACCCTACCTCGAGGCGTTGCAGATCCGTGGATTTGAGGTTCTTCTTCTAACTGAGCCTGTAGATGAATATGTCATGCAATCGCTACGCGAGTTTAAGGATAAGAAGATTATCTCTGCTGACTCAGAAGAACTTAAACTCGAAAAGATAGAGCAGGAGACATCGGAAGAATCATTAGACAAAAAGAGCCTGAAGAAGTTATCGAAATGGCTCAAAGAGTCGCTAAATGAGCGAGTTTCTGAAGTAGAGTCAGGTGACCGCCTCATAAGTAGTCCCGTGTGTGTTGTTGGAGAAGATGGTATGGGGGGAGCATCTGCCAGACGTATCATGAAAATGATGCAAGGTGCAGATGAGAGCATGCCAGCCAGCAAGGTAAAATTTCAAATCAACCCAAGTCATGGATTAATTAAAGGGTTATACAAGCTGATGGAAAAAGACGAACCCACGGCCTTACTCGTGGCAAATCAATTACTCGATAATGCCCTGGCTTCGGCAAATCTACTTGATGATCCGAGGGAAATGATCTCACGAAGCTTTCAAACTTTGGAAAAAATTACCTCCAAAGCATAAATAATTTTTTTCATTGAGTTCAGATTCAAATTGGGATTGCACAGCTTCAAGATCATAGGATAAAAAAGTGTTAGTATGAAAAATCGAAACACCTTTCCTGCTTTTGTAGTACATACATTGCTTGCCTTCACCTTTTTCTTTTTGTGCGGTTGCTTCGGGGGAAAGGGATCAAACCCATATTCTGAAGTGGATGAAAAGGTTGAGGACAACACCAAAAACCTCATGAGCTTAGCTGTGGGAATGACTAAGGGGCAAGTTTTTGACCTAGTCGGAATCGCCAACATCGTGGAAGGCTACGACTGGGGATCTGTTTGGAAATACAAGACACGCAAGGGTGGCGGTGCCGGAACTCTAGCCGATAAAGCTGTTGACCAAACTTACACACCCGTTGTTTTTGACAACACAGACCGAGTAATTGGTTACGGAGATAAGTTTTATTCTCAAACACTTACCGACCTAGGAGCAGGACAGTTCTAGCTTTCACTCTCCCACAATGTAAAGTTGACGAAACGCTTTTTTTCGTCATTTTAAATCTTTTACACTTATTTTCGATGAAGACTACCCTTGCCAAAAAAGAAACTGTCCAACGCGATTGGAAAATCGTTGATGCCTCTGGAAAAATCCTAGGCAGGCTTGCAGTTGATATTGCCAATGCCCTCCGCGGTCGCACGAAGCCAACTTACACCCCTCATGTGGACACTGGCGATTATGTGGTGGTAACCAATGCGGACAAGATCAAGCTGACCGGTGCAAAAGAAGAACAAAAGCAATATATGTTTTATTCCGGCTACATGGGTAATGAGAAATACAGAACAGTTGCAGATTTTCGAGAAAACCGTCCTGAATTTATCATTACCAACGCAGTCAAAGGCATGCTACCCCGCAACAAACTATCCAGCGGTATGCTGACCAGATTACGCGTTTTCCGCGGAGACTCCCATACCCACGAAGCCCAAAACCCTTCCCCTCTCCTTCCCTAATAAAGAAAAATGAGTGCTAAAGCTAAAACAGAAGAATTTATCGCAACCGGTCGCAGAAAAACAAGTACCGCCCGAGTACGTATTCGCCCAGGAACTGGAAATTTCACCATAAACAACCGAGCAATGGAAGATTATTGCTCAACAGAACAGCAAAAAAAAGCAGTTCTTGGACCCCTCGTATGTGTTGAAAAGAATGGTGAACTAGACATATCAGTCAATGTTCGAGGAGGCGGCGGAACAGGACAATCTGGAGCCATTCGTCATGGTCTTTCACGTGCTCTTGAAAAGATGGAGGGCGATCTTCGCTCCCCACTCAAAAAAGCTGGTCACCTCCGACGAGACCCAAGAAAGATAGAAAGAAAGAAAGCCGGTCGCCCTGGGGCACGAAAAAGGTTTCAATTCTCAAAGAGATAATCAAGATTTTACTTACCTTTTATTACAACCCCTCGGAACTCCAACCGAGGGGTTTGTTTTTTATAACTTTACCACTTATTAAAAAATGAAAACGAGCATTATTGGTGCATCCGGTTACACGGGACAAGAGCTTGTCTCTTTATTGATTCAGCACCCAATGATTTCTTTGGAGTTTGTTACTTCACGTGCTCACTGTGGGAAAGCAATCTCATCAGTGATTCCAAGAATCGGAAATTCAGGAAATTCCATTTACTTTAGTAATCCCTCCTTAGAAGAACTGATAAATTGCGATAGTGAAATTTTCTTTCTCGCTCTACCCCACGGAACAGCTGCTGAATATGCAGTCCCCCTCGTTGAAAAAGGGAAGAAAGTCATCGACTTATCGGCCGATTTCAGACTCAACACCCCTTCAATCTATCAAGAATTTTATGGACAAACCCATCCAGCTCCTAATTGGCTGAAAGATGCACAATATGGTCTGCCTGAACTCTATGACCTAACATGGGAGAAATCTCCTTTAATCGCCTCCCCTGGATGTTACCCAACGAGTATTCTTATCCCCTTGGCTCCGCTGCTCAAAGAACAACTCATCAGCCCAGCTGAAATCATTATTAATTCGATCAGCGGAATAAGCGGGGCAGGAAAAAATTCATCTGAACACTTGTTATACTGTGAAAGAAATGAAAGTGCTGGTGCTTATGGTCTTCCCAAACATCGCCACCTTTCTGAAATTGAAGAACAACTTAGCCTTTTTAACGGTGAACCTCTTACTCTTTCATTCCAACCCCATCTTGGACCCATGAGCCGGGGTCTGTGCTCCACAATTTCTGTACGCACTAATAGCGATCTTCAGGAGGATATAATACGGGATTGTTGGGCTGAATTTTATAGGCATCGCCCATTTGTCAAAATCCTTCCACAAGGGCAATTCCCTGAGACTGGAGGAGTTGTCCATACCAACCGAATTGATCTTTCGGCTCATCAAGACTCAAGAACCCACCGTTATGTACTCTGCTCTGCTGAAGATAATTTGCTGAAGGGAGCCGGTGGTCAGGCCGTTCAATCGATGAACCTTTGCAATGGATACAGTGAGACTTGCGGCTTACCATGAAGTTTTTCGAAGATTGTGAAGGAATAACTGAGCCCCAAGGTTTTTTTGCTACAGGTGTACCATGCAATGTTATGGGAAAAAACAACGGGAAGCTTGATCTTGGAGTAATTTATTCTCCCCGACCCTGTTCTGCTGCTGGTACCTTCACCAATAATGATATCAAAGCAGCACCAGTTCTATATTGTTTGGACTTGTTAAATAACCCCAAGCAAGTCTTTCATGGCATTGTTGCAAATAGTGGCAATGCGAATGCTTGCACGGGCAAACAGGGTGAACTGGACTGCTCCAAAATGGCCTCAGAAACAGCGAGACATCTGAAGGTACATTCCAAGGAAATATTGGTCTGTTCGACCGGTAGAATTGGAGTTGCATTACCCATGAGCAGAATAACTGCAGGAATTGCCAACGCCTGCCAGGACACCCTCGAGGAACTAGATGGAGGCAAAGCATTCCAAGAAGCAATTCTCACTTCTGATACCCGAACTAAGTCCTGCTCTGCACAAATCGAAACTTCATCAGGTAAAATAACCATCGGTGGTACGGTCAAAGGTGCAGGAATGATCCAGCCCAATATGGCTACCATGCTTGCATTTATTACCACCGATGCCGTCGCTTCTTCTTCTTTCCTTAAGAAATGTCTCTTGGAGTCTGTTGACCTATCCTTTAATCGAATGACTATCGATGGGGATATGAGCACCAATGACAGCGTGCTTATCCTGGCCAATGGATTTTCCCGTATTGAAATCGAAAAAGAGTCCAATGAGGAGATTGAGCAATTCAAAAAAGCCATTACCCGTGTATGTTCCAGCCTTGCTCGAAAGTGCGTGACCGATGGAGAGAAAGTTACCAAGTTTGTAGAAATCCAGATAACTGGAGCCCCTGACAATGCTGCAGCAGATAAAGTGGCAAGATGTATCGGAAATTCCCTCCTCGTTAAATCATCTTGGTACGGCTCCGATCCAAATTGGGGAAGAATTGTTGATGCTGCAGGATATGCTCGAATCGGTGTAGACTTTGAAAAGTTTGATTTGTCCTACAACGATATCCCCGCGGTGAGAAAAGGAAATCCGCTGCCAGCTAACAAACCGAAGTGGAAAGAGGTGGTATCAGAAAAATCTTTTATCATAAAGATTGATCTTAATTCTGGCACTGGGTCCACCTTTCTATGGACAAATGATCTGAGTGAAGAATATGTTAATTATAACAAAAGCGAATAAGGTCTGATGGTAGAATTTGAGGAAAGCCAGGCAAAAGCAAAAATCCTAATGGAGGCTCTTCCCTATGTCAGGCGCTTCAGAGGCTCTATTTTTGTGGTCAAGTACGGTGGTAGCTTTATGGATTCGCCAGATCCTGAAGTTCGCTCAGGCGTAGCCAAGGATTTAGTCTTTCTCAATTTTGTGGGAATAAAAGTAGTGGTCGTCCATGGTGGGGGAAAAGCAATTACCAGAGAGTTGGAAAGCCGGGGAATAGAAGCAAAATTCATCGACGGGCTCAGGGTAACAGACGAAAAAACAATAGATGCTGTAGATACTGTCCTCAACCAACAAGTGAATCGAGAGGTTGCAGAATTTGTTTCTTCACATGAATGCAAGGTTAAACGTTTTCCTGGCAAAGAAATTCTAACCTGCCAAAAACTCCAAAGCCACAACGACCTCGGCTACGTAGGTGAGGTCAATCATGTAAAAACAGATGATATTCACAAAGCACTTGAGCAAGGGCAAATGCCTATCCTATCATCCACTGCTTCCGATTTAGAGGGTTTCTGCTACAATGTGAATGCTGATAATGTTGCTTCAAAGGTGGCAATTGCCTTAGGGGCTAGGAGATTGGTTTATTTATCCGATGTACCCGGATTACTCAAAAACCCAAAGGACTCCTCCTCTCTTGTGTCGAGTCTACCTATTAATGAAGTTGAGCCCTTAAAAGAACAGGGAGTCATCTCAGCAGGCATGCTTCCGAAAGTGAACAGTGCCGTGGCAGCCTTGATGTCGGGTGTTAACCGTGTGCATTTCATTGATGGCAGAATGCCCCACAGCATTTTACTCGAAATCTTTACGGATCATGGAATCGGTACAGAAATCGTACATGGGTAAAGAAATGAATCCTTCTAAGCATAACAAATTCCTAATCGGTAATTACGCTCCCCCTTCAATAGAAGTCACGCGGGGAAAAGGATCGTTCATTTGGGACTCTACAGGAAAAAAGTATTTAGATTTTGCTTCCGGGATTGCTGTCACCAATGTTGGACATAGTCATCCTACCTGGGTTGAATCTGTCCAAAAACAAGCAGCTGAACTTGTTCATTGCTCAAATTTATTTTCCATACCGCAACAAGTCTCTCTTGCTGAGCAGATCGTAAGTAAAATCGGGCCTGGTAAAGTTCTTTTTTGCAACAGCGGAGCCGAAGCCAATGAGGCGTTGATTAAATTATCGAGATTATTTGGCAACCAATCTGAAAAACAAAGGACAAACATATTAGTAGCGACCAATGGATTCCATGGGCGTACAATGGGTGCTCTCTCGGCCACCGAATCGAAAAAATATCGTCAAGGATTTGAGCCCTTATTGCCTGGGTTCACTTTTTGCCGTTACAATGATTTGGCTCACTTCGAAAGTTCAATTAATGATAAGACTGCCGCCATTCTTATTGAATCCATTCAGGGAGAAGGTGGTCTTGAGGTTGCAACAGATTCTTTCCTCATTGGAATAGAAAAGCTCTGCACTAAGCATAACCTGCTCTTTTTGATTGATGAAGTGCAGGCTGGCATCGCTCGAACGGGAAATTTCCTTGGTTATCAAGAAAGTGGTGTACAACCCCACGCAATTGCTATGGCCAAGGGACTCGGAGGCGGGTTTCCTATTGGGGCGATTTGGGTTAATGATTCATATTCCCCACTCTTTACACCCGGCAGCCATGGCACGACTTATGGAGGCTCGCCTCTTGCCTGCACTGCAGCCCTCGCTGTACTTAAAATTATCGAAGAAGAAGGCTTAGTAGAAAAAGCAAATAACTCTGGCAAAAAGCTAAGAGAGGGGCTGGAATGCTTGACTAAGCGATTTCCCTCCATCATCTCCCATGTGAAAGGACGAGGATTAATGCTTGGACTCGGGCTGTTAGTTGATCCTAGTCCTTTGGTTGCTAACCTTCGGGAAAAAGGCCTGATTGCTGTTGGAGCGGCCAACAACACTCTACGCTTGCTTCCTCCTCTTACAGTAAGCAATGAGGAGATTGAAGATGCATTGGATATGATTGAGGCGGGACTGAATGCGATAGCCTCAAATTAAAATTTTTATGAGACATTTTTTACAAGAAAGTAATTTTAATAATAAAGAGATTAATGAAATCTTTCGCTCTGCTTTTGATCTCAAAAGTAGTCGAAGCCAAAGACCCACCCAAGATCTAAGAGGTCAAAACTGGGGACTGATCTTCTATAAAAAAAGTACCCGCACTCGAGTGTCTTTTGAAGTAGGAATCCATGAACTTGGGGGCAACGCTCTTATTCTTGATCAATCCAGCACCCAAATTGAAAGAGGTGAATCGATTGAAGATACAGCAAAGGTGCTGTCCCGGTATTTAGATGGTTTAATCATAAGAACGCATGGCCATGAGATCATCGAGGAATTTGCCAAGCACTCTTCCATTCCTGTTGTAAATGCCCTGACTGACTTTCTTCATCCTTGCCAGATTTATGCTGACTGCATGACATTGCTCGAGAAATGGGATGCCGGCAATGACCCCTTTTTAGGACTTCGGGGGAAAAAGTTGGCTTTTTTTGGAGATACCGCCTGCAATATGGCGAATTCATGGATTCTTGCGGGAGCAATTTTTGATATGGAAATTTCACTTTGTGGGCCAGAAAATTTCCGCCCCAGCGAAGACATTGAAAATGTGTTAAATGAGAGGGGTCTTTCACCCACTTGGACATTTACCCCTTCCCCCGATGAAGGTGCACGAGGTGCTGATGTAATTTATACCGATGTATGGGTAAGTATGGGCTGTGAGAAAAATGAACAAAGCCGTCTTTCTTCGATGCGGCCCTATCAGGTTAATGACTCCATTTTACAATCGGCGAATAACAATTGTTTGTTCATGCATTGCATGCCCGCACACTCGGGTGAAGAAGTCTCTCAGAATGTGCTGGATTCGAAAGAGGCGATTCTTTTTGACCAAGCGGAAAATCGCCTGCATATGCAAAAAGCTATTCTAACCACCTTATCCAAGTATAATTCCTGATCAAAGATGAAAATAATTCTCGCATATTCAGGAGGCTTAGACACCTCCGTACTTGTCCACTGGTTTGCCAATCATCATGGGGCTGAAGTGATCACTTACTGTGCTGATGTCGGCCAAGAAGAAGAACTGGATGGTTTGGAAGAAAAGGCATTAGCAACAGGAGCACAAGCTCACCGGACACTGGACTTGGTTGAAGAATTTGCTTCCGACTTTATTTACCCGATGGCCCGAGGAAATGCGGTTTACGAAAACCAATACCTTCTTGGGACTTCAATTGCACGACCGCTCATCGCCAAGGCACAGATCGACATGGCGAGAGAATTTGATGCAGATACAGTAGCTCATGGAGCCACAGGCAAAGGAAATGACCAATGCCGTTTTGAGCTTACCTTTTCCGCTCTTGCTCCAGACTTAAAGATTCTTGCTCCATGGCGTGATGCCTCTTTCAGAAAGCATTTTCCTGGTAGAACCGAGATGATTGACTACTGCAAAGATAATAATATCGATGTTGAGGCAAGTGCGTCCAAACCGTACTCCATGGATCGGAACCTATGGCATATCTCTTATGAAGCGGGCATTTTAGAGGACCCATGGTTTGACCCTTCCACCCCTGAAAATCGATCCATGTTCAAACTTACGCAAGATCCTATGCTCGCACCGGATGAACCCCAGTATCTTGAACTCGAATTTCACAAGGGAGATTGCGTTGCCATCGATGGAAAGCAAGCTTCTCCGGCTCAAATTATTCGAAGCCTCAATACAATTGCTGGGCGGCACGGTATTGGCCGAGTGGATTTAGTCGAGAATCGATTTGTGGGCATGAAAAGCCGTGGTGTCTACGAAACTCCTGGTGGCACTATTTTATTACATGGTCACAGGCAACTCGAGACATTGACCATGGATCGGGATCTCATGCACCTCCGTGATTCCCTCATTCCACGCTATGCAGAATTAATATACTATGGATTCTGGTATGCACCTGAGCGCGAAGCCCTCCAGGCATTGATCGATCAAAGCCAGGAAAAGATTTCCGGCACTGTCAGGCTCAAGCTGTACAAAGGCAATATTACAACTGTGGGAAGGAAATCACCTAATTCCCTCTACGACACTGCTGTGGCTTCCATGGAGGGTGATGAGTCTGATTATCAACCCGAAGATGCTGGGGGTTTTATCCGCTTAAACGGCTTGCGGCTTAAAGAAAGGGCACGCAAGCAAGGATACTCTGGATTGTGAGATTCTTTCTGATTTTACACCAAATACCGTGAACCTGCTTGTTATTGATAATTATGACTCATTCACCTATAATTTGGTGCAGTATTTTGGGGTAAATGGAGCAAGTTGTAAGGTCATTCGTAACGATGAGGAACCTCTTGATGCAATTGATTTAGCTCCCTTTGATGGCGTTGTCCTTTCACCAGGTCCATGCTCGCCTGATCAAGCAGGCATCAGCTTGTCTGCGGTTACCCACTGGGCCGGGAAAAAGCCACTCCTCGGGGTATGCTTGGGCCATCAGTGCATTGCTCAGGCGTATGGGGCTAAAATTGTTCGGGCAGATCGCTTAATGCATGGAAAAACATCGCCTGTCTATCATCAGAAAAAAGAAATCTTTCAGGATTTACCTACCCCTTTTTCGGCAACACGTTATCATTCATTACTTATTGAGCCATCGACTTTGCCCAAGGAATTGGAGATAACCGCCGAGACTAAGGAAAAAGAAATTATGGCCATTCGTCATGTTGATCTTCCAGTATGGGGCGTTCAGTTCCATCCTGAGTCACTTGCGACTGATCGTGGAATTATGATCTTGAACAACTTCTTGAAGTATTGTTAAAACTAACTCGTGTGTGTGGAAAGTGGAATTCTCGATAGCTTCTGATGTTGTGCCCAAAGTGTTCATCCGTTGACCTTAAGGTCTTGGAAACGCGTGCCGGCAAAGTAGCTTCGACGCGAAGAAGAAGAGAGTGTCAATCATGTGGCCATCGTTTTAGCACCATTGAAGAGGTTCTTCACGAGGACCTCACCGTGGTAAAACAGGATGACCGCAGGGAGTGTTTTGATCGAACAAAACTGGCCATGAGCCTGCGTCGTTCAATCGCCAAACGACCAATCGATGCTGAGCAAATTAATGCTCTTCTCTCTGATACCCTCCGTAGAATCGAAAGTGAGTTCGATGATGAACTGCCAAGTCGAGCAATTGCTGATGCAGTCATGCATGGCTTACGCTCAATCGATTCTATTGCATGGTTGCGTTACGCTAGCTTTTACGAGGATTTCACTGAGTTTTCTCGGTTTGCCGAGGAAATTTTATATTTAGGTGGGGAAAGGAAAGGTGAAAACAGCGGCGGGTAAAAAAGACGACTACACAAGATTGCAAAACTTAAATTCTCTATTCATGGTGATGGGGAGTGTTTCTTCGCCTGAAGAAACGATGCAATTGCAAAGCACTCTTTCTTTTATGCGAGAAAATGATGGGTGTGAAAAAATGACTGTTCAATCGTTTGAACATTGCATTGAGCAAGTGGTCAGATTCCACTTCCCTAATAAAAGAAGCTTGCATCATGTCCATTGGAATGCCCGTCACCATTTAATTGATCCGCTTTGGGTGCATGCATCAGTCAATGAATTTGTTCATTCCATATCAGATTCGATGACTGGTTTACTTTTGATTTCGGGCCTAAGAGAATCACTTAGGGGCGGTAAAAAGAGGTGGACATCGAAGTGCGAACATGAATACCTAGAAATCCGTCAATTTATTGAAAGCTTGGTCATGCGTAATGCCCAGCAAGGTCAAGACCTATCAGTCTTATTTTTCTAAGAAACCAATTCTGGATAGCTGCCAAGAATCCGCGAAAACGGGCAAGCTTCTCCGACTTCCCGAAGAGCTTCGGCAACTAGTCCCTCTTGTGGGTGACCGATAAAGTCGACAAAAAAGAAGTAATCCCAAGACTTTCGTTTACTGGGTCTAGATTCAATTTTACACAAATTTATACTACGTTCGGAAAAAGGCTTCAGTGCCTGCTGCAAAGCACCAACTTCATCGTTTAAGGACAATACAAGGCTAGTTCGGTAGGAAGCCCCATCACGCATGGGTAACGACTGCTTGGCAACAACGAGAAAACGCGTGACATTATCTGTGCTATCCTCAATACCCTCCCCTAGCATAGGTACGGCATGAATTTGCCCAGCTAATTCTCCTGCAATTGCAGCTGTCCCCTCATTCAGATGGCAGAACTTAACTGCTTCAGCAGTACTACTTACAGGAACTTGGCGAACTCCTGGAAGATTGGTTCTCAACCATTTTGCACATTGAGCAAGGGCTTGATCCTTAGAGCGGACTTCAACAATTTTATCAAATGAAGAACGGCTAAACAGGCAGTGCCTGACCCTTAAAAAGACTTGGGCGATGATAGTAAGCTCCGAATCTACGAGAAGATCAAGAGATCGGTTGACCGCACCTTCGGTAGAATTTTCAATTGGTACAACTCCATAATCACAATGCCCAGCCTCTACGGCACTAAATACATCTGGAATATCTGGCAAAGGACGATATTCGAGACCAGAGCCAAAATTCTTGACCGCGGCTTGATGGGTGTATGTGGCTTCTGGCCCTAGGTAACCGATGACTATATTCTTCTCCAAGGCAATAGAAGCAGAAATAATTTCTCGATAGACCGCACGTAAAGAAACTTCGCGAAGTGGACCATCACTATAATTTGAAAGTTTTTCGAAGACCTCTTCTTCTCTGGCTGGATCATAAGGATCAACTCCGGAAAGTTGCTTGATTTTCCCAATCGAGCAGGCTTTCTCAACGCGCAAGTTAAGCAACTTGACGATTTCGGAGTCGATTTGATCGATCTCTTCCCTTAAAGATTCTAGTTCACTGTTATTCAAAACTTATATCCAAAAAAACAATCCGGAAACTAATGCAACATACAATTACTAGATGCAACCCCATATGTAAGGTTTCCACAACGAAAATAAACGAATCCTAAAAGTATGAGCTGTAATCGAAATTTTTCTTCCATTGTTGTAGATGGAGATGACCGTGCCCCAAATCGTTCTATGCTTCGGGCGGTAGGATTTGGAGACGAAGACTTCACCAAGCCTCAAATTGCAGTGTGCTCTGCCTGGAGTATGGTTACTCCCTGTAATTCTCATTTGGATGAGTTAGGCAAGATGTCTGTGAAAGGAGTCGATCAGACTGGGGGGAAAGCGGTTCCATTTGGCACTATTACCGTATCCGATGGAATTAGTATGGGAACTCCGGGAATGAGATACTCCTTAGTTTCCAGAGAAGTCATTGCAGACTCAATTGAAACGGTGGTCGGTGCAGAAGGCATGGATGGAGTCGTTGCTATTGGAGGTTGCGATAAAAATATGCCAGCCTGCGTAATGGCTCTTGCTCGTCTCAATCGTCCTGGGATTTTCGTTTACGGAGGAACCATTCTTCCCGGTATCCATAAAGAAAAGAACCTCGATATTGTTTCAGTTTTTGAAGCTGTAGGAGCTCACGCCTCTGGCAATATCTCCCATGAAGAACTCACCGAAATTGAAAAAAAGGCAATTCCCGGCCCTGGTTCTTGTGGAGGCATGTATACCGCGAATACTATGTCCTCAGCCATTGAGGCACTGGGCATGAGCCTACCCGACAGCTCTGCTCAGTTGGCGGTTTCAGAGGATAAGCTTGCAGATGCCAAAGCAGCTGGAGCGGCCGTGGTCAACCTGGTCGAAAAGAATATAAGACCTCGTGATATCATGACCCGTCAGGCATTCGAAAATGCAATTACTGTGGTCATTACGCTCGGAGGGTCAACGAATGCAGTTTTACACCTCTTGGCTATGGCACATGAAGCTGAGATACCCCTTCAGCTAGATGATTTCACTGAGATAGGCAAAAGAGTGCCAGTACTTTGTGATCTCAAGCCGAGCGGAAAATACAATATGTCCCATTTCGTTCGAATCGGTGGCTTGCGCCCTTTACTCAAAACTTTACTTGAAGCTGGATTGTTACATGGAGACTGTATGACAGTCACCGGCAAAACACTTGCCGAAAATGTGGCTGATGCTGATCCATATGCACCTTATCCAAGTGGTCAGGATCTGGTACGTCCAATTAGCGACCCCATTAAAAAAGACAGCCATCTTCGCATCCTGTATGGTAACTTAGCTGCTGATGGAGCCGTAGCCAAAATCACAGGAAAGGAAGGGCTCAAGTTTTCCGGCTCAGCAATTGTCTATGAATCGGAAGAAGACGCTTTAAAAGGTATCTTGGATGGCGAGGTAAAGGCCGGCAATGTCATTATAATTCGAAACGAAGGACCGGTGGGTGGACCCGGCATGAGGGAAATGCTTTCCCCTACATCTGCAATCATGGGCAGGGGTTTAGGCAAAGAAGTCGCACTTATCACCGACGGTCGTTTCTCGGGTGGAAGCCATGGCTTTGTAGTTGGTCATGTTACCCCAGAGGCCGCAGTTGGTGGCTTACTTGGCATTGTCGAAAATGGAGACTCCATTACGATTGATGCAGAAAATAATCTACTCACCCTGAATTTACCTGATGAAGAAATCGATAAAAGAAAACAAGACTGGCAAGCTCCAGCCCCAAAAGAAAAGCGGGGCGTGCTTGCAAAGTATGCCAAGCTCGTAAGCTCGGCCTCCTTGGGTGCCGTTACCCATTAAAGAAATATTCCTTCCCTCCTTACACTATGAATCAATCATTATACCAAAGATTTTCACACATTGGATTTACTGCCGATTTCCGGCTTGTCGGATTCCCTGGCGATTTTTTGTCAGAACACGAAAAACTGATAAGGCAGGCTTATGACGCCATGAAAGATCTTGAGGCTGGTGCTATGGCTAATCCAGATGAAGGGCGTATGGTTGGACATTATTGGCTGCGGAACCCTGAACTTGCTCCATCACTTGAATTGACAAACGACATTCGTTCTACTTTGGAAAAAGTAAAAGCCTGCTCCCAAAAAGTACACGCTGGAGAATTAAATAGTCCATACGGCTCGTTTACTGACCTTCTTGTTATAGGAATTGGAGGCTCTGCTCTTGGCCCACAATTTGTGGGCAAAGCATTAAGTAAAACCGGAGAGGATCGCTTGCGGGCTCATTTCTTTGATAATACTGATCCCGATGGAATAGATACGGTCCTATCCCAAATCGGGCCTAATATAAAAACCACTCTTGTGCTTGTAATTTCTAAGTCAGGAGGAACCCCTGAGACCCGTAATGGAATGATTGAAGCCCAGCATCATTTTGAAAAACAAGGGCTTGAATTCAATAAGCATGCAATTGCCGTGACTGGAAAAGGTAGCAAACTATACCAAATTTCCGAGAGGGAGCAATGGTTAGACTTTTTCCCAATGTGGGACTGGGTGGGTGGTCGTACTAGCGAAACTGCTGCTGTTGGACTTCTTCCTGCGGCTTTACAGGGATTTGACATTGATCAACTCCTTGAAGGAGCATCCCAAATGGATGAGATTACCCGATCAGATCAAACTGAAAAAAACCCTGCCGCCATGCTGGCATTAAGTTGGTATTTTCTAACGGCAGGCAAAGGCTCAAAGGATATGGTTATTCTTCCCTACAAAGACCGGCTCGAATTATTTGCTAAATATCTGCAGCAACTAATTATGGAATCATTAGGGAAGGAATTAGACCTAGAAGGAAACATCGTTAACCAAGGCATTGCGGTGTACGGAAATAAAGGCTCCACCGATCAACACGCCTATGTGCAACAACTGCGTGAAGGCATTCCTAATTTTTTCGCCACTTTTATTGAAGTACTTAAACATCGTGAAGGAGAATCTGTGGCCGTTGACACTGCAGGCATGAACTCTGGTGACTACTTGCATGGCTTTTTTCTAGGAACCCGGGATGCACTCCGTGAAAAAGGCAGAAATTCGATTACTCTTACCATAGATCAAGTAGATGCAAAGTCAGTTGGCATGCTGATCGCATTATACGAACGTACCGTTGGTTTTTACGCCACGATGGTAGGTATAAATGCCTATCACCAGCCAGGAGTGGAAGCAGGGAAAAAAGCTGCCGCCCGTATCTTAGAAGTGCGTCAGCGGGTTGAGACTTGGTTACATAACAACCCCAATACTCCAACTAATGCTTTCGGGCTTGCCGAACAATTGAACCTTCTAGATCAAACCGACTGGATCTATAAAATCCTAGAAAGCCTTACCGCAAATAAACCAGTTCAGTATGTCAGGCAGGAAACCGATTCACCTCTAAGCGATCTATTCTCGCTCAAAAATTAACTAAGTGAAAAAGCTCGGTTGATTTATTGCTTAATAGAAAGTCTTTTATTAGTAGATTATCTACTCGAAAAATGACAGCAACCTTAAACAAAGATGGAACTCCTCGAAAAGTTGGCAGTGGGAAAACAAAGGGAGCTGGTTGCTTTGCCAAAATTAGGTGGGAACAGCTTCGTGAATTTATTAAGGAGGACGATGATATTTTGGTTAGCCGAGTATGGTTAAGGGAAGTCGGTGCTCTCAACCAAAAGAAAGGTTCGAAAAAGAAACGTCGACCAACGACCGAGCATTCGAAAAGAGCAAAAACTCCCAAGGAACCGGCACCCCGTGCTTTGCCTAATTCAATGCAACCCAAAAAGGATCTAAAAGATTTAAGCACCCATTCAGAAAGCTCTGATGACGAAGATTACAACCCTCCTATTTTTGCGAGTACAGGGATAATTAAAAAATATTAAATAACTAATATTTTCTTATTATTAAGGACCAAAAGGAGAAAACGGATCCAAAGGCGGATCATTACTCTCTAACGGCTCTATTGGCTCCGACTCATCATCTTCAATGAAAACTTCTTGCTCTTCTTCTGAGATTTCAACTGATTGATCATCTCTAAGTTGTTCCAGATCTATTTTAGTTAAATTTCCGTCTTCATCAATAAAAGTGGAAATTAATGTATTTGGAGCAGCTGATAACTCTTCAACCTGTAAATCTCTAACCCACCAATCTTGATACTCTAATCTGCCGTCTTCTTTATATTGCTGAACAGCTCCCCACCTCGAACCAGCATATTTTGGCACAAGCAGCCTTCTTTCAGTATCGTAATCATACCTTGCGTTCCATGCTTTCTGGATGTAAGCAGGCGGTTTATTAGAACTTAAAGATACTTCATCCATCTCGACCTTATTCTCTCGAAAAGAACAGGCAGACAAACAGATAGCTACCAACCAGGTAAATTGTAAACGAATTTGTCTGTAATTAGAAAATAACACTTACCGAAATAGATCTTCAGATCTTGGAAAAATCAACCATATCTTCAACTCTTTGGTCTTTCATACCAAAATTGGCATGATTTTCGACTTTTTAATAGCCAAGGCAAGCCAACCAAAGGCAAGACTTTTGTGAGTATGCTCCAGTCATTGTGCCATTCAAGTTTACGAGCGGATGAACAAACAGGAAATCCTTGGAGAATTGCAATCTTTAACCCCTCTTCCCTGCATGTATTTTTTAATCTTTTATTAAAAATAATTTCTTCCCCGGCAAAATGAGTTTCAGGAAATCCTTTGCTCTTGAAGAACAAATCGGCCCGACAAAAAACGAAACTGCCGGCAAAAAGAGAAAAATGCTTAGATATAAAATTCCATAGTGCCGGAAGAACTTTACCCGACCAAAATCGTCCGTGTGTTTTATCAAAACTCAAAATAGAACCGCCACCACCTACCCCATCCTGCTGCATTGTCCTTAATGCTTCGATAAGCGTTGGCCCAGGAATTAAAGTATCTGCATCAATAAAAAGAAGATACTTTCCTCGTGCAAATGATGCACCGGTGTTCCGTGCCTTGGCTATTTGACGAAAAGGTTCATGGACGACCTTGCAATTCTTTGCTTTTGCTACTTTAGCGGTTCCATCGGTTGAGTTATTGTCGACTACAATAATTTCACCTTTTTCCGCTCCCACCATCGACATCGATTCGATTATCTGTTCGAGAGTCCCAGGAAGAAGTTTCTCTTCGTTATAGGCGGGAATGATTATCGAATAATCGAGTGAGTACGACAAAATATTAGCAGAAGAAAAGAATTATTTCGGGAATTTCTTTGCTCTTTTGCCAATTCCAAAGGACAAACCTGCAATCCATCCCTGCAATCTAGCAATGGGTCTCTTAGCGTACATATCCTCATCCCCAATGGGCTGAAGCTGCGAATCGCCACGAATATCTGAGGCAATTTTCCCGAGATCTGGAAGGGGCTTCCCTTCTTCCTTCATTCGCCTGTATAAAAAGGTAAGCCTATCAATCTCAAGTTGCCGAGAAAGAGCAGATAGTGAATTCCTAAATTGGGCAACATCTCCATTTTCCAAAGAGTCGGATGATTGCAAATGATTTTGAGTTGCCGCTGTGGCTAGGCTTTTCTCTTCAAAATTGTTCGCTTCTGAAATATCTTGATCTGAATCAGACTTAGGAGATGGCTGAGGTTCTTCTGCGTTTACACCTTCTTCGAAATCATCGACTGAGAAGGGTTCCTCGACTAAGGATGGATCTTGCTCACTCTCGACAGCTCGCATATTTCCATGAATGCCAGTTTCCAAAACACCTTCCTCTTCATTCTGAGATGGATCGCTTGAAAGGCGCCCATCTTCGGATATCTTGGACGCTAGATCCTCGTCGGTTAAATGATCTTGTGGTGCTGTCATCAGGGTAAATAGCAAGTTAAAACGAATCAACCTCAAGAGCCATATCCACTTCTAACTCAGAAGTATCATCACTATCTGATTCACCTGTTCGGATCAAGTAAAGTTTTTGTCCGGACCGAAGGATTTCATTACAGTTAAAACCCGGATCTTCGACTTCAATATATGAATAGCCTTCCTCAACCAAGGTTGATTTAACAAAAAAGGGTTCAGTGATAGCCATTTCCTCAGTGCTGGCCAGAAAGAAAAACTCTGATCTTATACCTTCCTGTAAGCCCTGCCTGATAAAAAATCCATGCCCTGATGGGGAAATGCCTTCGACCATTACCTCCAGTTTGTCTCCCCAAAAAAGAAATTCGGGCAATACAAGTTCGCTGATCATGGATTTAAAGGTTGTCCGAAAATTACTCTCAGCTGCCCTTCGACTAAGCTCCATTTTGTTCACCTCCGCATTCAACCCATCAAAAGTGCTAGTTTTTTGGCTATTAATGCTTTGCTGTTCCTCCAATTCTTTTAATAGTTCATCTTTTTGTTCGGTAAGCTGATTCTTTCTTTGATCCTCTTCATCAATTTGAGATTCTAACTTATTGAGAGTCTCACGCTGCTTCTCAATTTCTTCATTTCGCTCGGCTAAGTTTTCGCTTTCTGAAGCCATCTTTCTTTTTAATGCATTCATTTCTTCACGGTCACCTATTGAATTATCGATCATCTCGTCTTTTTCCTGACGTAATGAACTGCGGGCACGCAATAAGGTAGAAAGTTCATCAGAGGTAGCATTCTTATCTTCTTCACCGGACAGAATAATGTTCTCTAATTCAGACTTCGTTGCATTTGCTTTACCCGTCAATGAATCAAAGGCATCCATGTTCAGGAAAAAATACACAAAGCCAGAAACAATTAAAATAATTGCCAGAGCTCTACAAAACCACCAAATCAAATTTTTCAAAATCCTGGAGATGAAGCGGAAAGCCCACCATAGGTATAATTTCAGCTAAGGAAAAATAACGCTTTGCACGGGTAATCCTTATCTTGCAAAGTTCCTTACCATTTTTCTGAACAGCAAATGCCATCTTTGTTTTTACCCCTTTTTCAGTACCTATTGGAAGAGTAACTAAGCCACTTTCAAAGTCTATCGATTCAAACTTCAGAGAGAGGCTTTCTCCCTTTTCTAGCCATGGTCTTTCCAGTTCATATTTTCTCATTGCTTTGAGAATTCTGCGGTAATGGTCTCGCAAAAGATCTGTGACTTCTGGGTACCCTACCATTCGAGACTCATGATCTTGTTTTTGCCTATCAAGGTCAGCCGAGTTGTTCATGGCTTCGGAAATCTTACTTCGTATCTGAGGCAATTCAGATTCAAGTTCAAATACAGATGTTTTGGATGACTCCAATTCTTCTCTAGCCAGCACAATGGTTTCTTGAATTTTTTTCAGAGAATTTTCTGCATCCTCAATCGAAACAGCCAAATCCTTCAACTCTTCTCTCGTACCCTCAAGCCCTTCAGATATTAGCTGAAACTCCTGTTTTTTCCCCTTAAGTTCATCTTCCAATTCTTGGTTACGTCTCCTTTCGCGTGCCAGTTTAGAATGATCCAAGGCACGAGCTTCCTTCATCTCTTCCTTTAACTTCTCGATCTTGGTTAAATTCTGACTGATGCTGGCTTTATTTTCTTCAAATGAACTAACGGTGAATGAGGTAACAATTAAAGACGCTACACCTAGTAAAGAGGAAACTCCTAATAAAATGGGTGTAAGGTATTTCATGAGGTAAAACTCAGGGCAAAGGAGCAAAAGGAAGTTCTATTGCACTCTCTTCATTTCCGGGACTCGAAGTTCCAGCTTCATCCTCAACCGTTTCCAAATCAAATCCAGAGGGAATAAAGGAGGGCGGAGGGATAAACTCTTCTTCCTCATCCTCTATCATAATCTCAACCAATTCATCCTCCTCCTCAACCTCTTCTAATTCTGCAAGCATCTCTTTCACCTTATTCGTTCTTAAATCCTTAGCATCTTCCCATTGGCGATCTCTAAACTTATCCATTTTTTGGAGATGGAGACTATACAAATCTTCATCATTCTTTGATGATGTACCACGATAACTGGCTAGTAACAATCTCCCTTGTGGATCCCTGCCCCATATTCTCCCGACTTCTCTGCCGTTGTACAAGGGAACCATTTTACGATCCTCTGCTTGGTAGTTATAACGAGCATCCCAAGCATCGTAGATGGATGGTCGACTTACTGTCTGATCTTGTTGGGAAGAACAAGAAAAACAGAATGCAATGATAACCAAGCTTACAATGTTTCCATAAAGGGACATACCATTAACTTATTTCATTACCTTAGCTTTTGAAAACCAAAAACGGTAGGGCTTTTTTCTCCAAATTGGTCCAGCATAATCTACCCCTATTCTTGGTCCGCTCAAAACTTGTCCGGCCCTGTCATGGGAATCTTCAATCCATATTGATGATTGCGGGCAAAGAATCTTGCCATTCAAGGACCCATTTAACCCAAGGCCTTTAGTAAGTCGTCCGGGGCCGCTGAAATTCGAAACTCCCCTTATAAGGACAGCCGCTGGATAACCTTCTTCTCCAGTGACGACATTAAGCATCCAGTGAATCCCGTAGCATAAATATACATAGCATACTCCACCCTTTCTATACATTACCTCTGTACGGGGTGTTTTTCCCTTACTAGCATGACAGGCCAAGTCATCCTCGCCATCATAGGCTTCCGTTTCCAAAATTACAGAACGGGTAATTCCTCCATCTTTATTGCGAGTACAAAGAATTTTTCCAAGGAGCGAACGAGCCACCACTTTTACATCTTGAATAAAATAGCCATCTTCAAGTTGCATACAAAAACTAGTATTTGCGGTTCTTGGAATCAATCCAGATGGAAACAGGTCCATCATCGGTCGCATTTATTTTCATCTCCTCCCCAAAAGCTCCCTGATGTAAATTACCCTTAAATTCTTCATTAACAAGAACAAGAAAGTGTTCGTAGAGTCCTTTTCCTTTGGCAGGATCGGCAGCCTGATTAAAGGATGGTCGAAACCCTTTTTGCAGGTTCCCAAAAAGGGTAAACTGACTAACAACCAAGATCCCATCTGACTCTGGGATAGCATGGCTCATTCTCCCATTCCCATCCTCAAAAATTCGTAATCCAAGAATCTTTTTTACCAACCAACTCGCATCAGACTCTTCATCATCGCGATCAACCCCCAAATAAACCAATAGGCCAGAATTTATTTCTCCAATGGATTCATTCCCTACAGATACTGAGGCATGTGTAACTCTCCTTACCAGTGCCCTCATGAAAACATAAGCTGGTTGATTACTTTTGCTCGGAAAAGAAAGCGACCCGAGCCTTTCTCAATCGATGAACTTAAACTTCTTCAGCAACTGCATCCATGACCTCTTCGACTGCTTTGGCAGCCAAAGGTGTGGTAAGATATCGTTCACCGCAACTCGCACCAATCACCACGATATTTTTACCTACCATCTCCGGGCGACTTGCTATCCGAGTGGCTGCGGTGACAGTCGCACCAGTTGAAATACCGGCAAGTATTCCTTCTTCAAGACTAACTTTCCGAGCCATATCGAAAGCATCCTCACTAGAAACAAGTTCAACCTCGTCCACGATGTTTAAGTTTAAATTCTTGGGTACAAACCCAGCCCCAATCCCTTGAATTTTGTGCGGACCTGGTTTTATCTCTTCTCCGTTGCGAGTCTGAGTAATCACGGGACTCTCAGCTGGCTCGACTGCAACCGTAATCATATCAGGGTTTCGTTCTTTTATTACTTCAGACACCCCCGTGATGGTTCCACCCGTTCCCACTCCAGCGACAAGACAGTCCACTTTACCCTCAAGACCTGACCATATTTCTTCGGCAGTCGTTTTTCGATGAATAGCCGGGTTAGCCGGGTTGTTAAATTGTTGAGGCATGAAGCCTTTTTCACCATGTTGCTCAAGCAACTGATTAGCCTTTGCAATGGCTCCTCCCATTCCCTTTGGTCCTGGTGTTAGGACGATTTCTGAACCAAGTAATCTTAACAAGATTCGTCGTTCCTTGGACATGGTTTCGGGCATCGTTAAGATACACTTGTAGCCCTTTGCTGCACAAACAAAGGCAAGTGCAATACCCGTATTCCCTGAAGTAGGCTCAATCACAACACTCTCAGGCGTAAGAAGACCATTTTTCTCAGCATCTTCAATCATCGCCGCACCAATTCGATCCTTTACGCTGGCAAGAGGGTTGAAAAACTCTGATTTCAAAAACATTCTTGCTCCCAAGCCAGCCCCAGTCTTTTCCAATTCAACAAGCGGCGTGCGTCCAATTGACTCAATAATATTCATGGTATTTAAGAAGTTGTGGGTTGAATTATCTACGCCCTTTATTTCGTGGTCCAAAACTACGAATGGGAGCATTACGGTTCACCTCGGCGTTTTTCAAACGATAAACAATTCTCGCTTTTTGCAGATCCTTGGGACTCATCTCCATCTTTACGATGTCCCCCACAGTGATCTTGATAAAGTGCTTACGCAATTTACCGGAAATATGGGCCAATACTTGGTGCCCGTTTTCCAATTCAGCACGGAACATTGTGCTTGGCAAAACGGCGGTAATTTTCCCTTCGACTTCGACTACATCTTGATTAGGCATAAAGAAGCCATTAAAACGATTAGATCTAGCATATACAAGCTCAGATCACCTGTTTTTTAAACTACATGATAAATTGTCCCTACGAAAAAATCCATCCATCCGCACTAGAAAAAAACGATGAGTATTTTATGGCTCATGCCTTTAATCTTGCGGTCGATGCTTGGAATGCTGACGAGGTTCCTATTGGTGCTGTTCTCGTTCATGAAGGAGAAATTATTTCCTCCGCCCACAATCAAACAAGAACGCAAACCGATCCCACAGCTCACGCGGAGATGATTGCCATTACGATGGGAGCAAAAAAACTGGGTGACTGGCGACTGAATGGTTGTGAATTATATGTGACTAAAGAACCCTGCCCCATGTGCTCTGGAGCCACAATTGTCTCTAGAATAGGAAAAGTATTTTTCGCCTTCGAAGATCCCAAAATGGGATGCCTTGGCGGGGCATCTTCCTTGCACAAACTAGAAAAATCAAATCACAAACCAATTGTAAATTCTGGTATACTGCAAAGTCTCTGTGCTTCCATTTTGCAAGATTTTTTCAAGCTTCGAAGAACGGTTGATTAATTAAAAAAGAAAAACTCTTAAAATGTCTTGAAACAATAACTTGTAATCCGTTAACTGACATATTCACTATTAATACATATGGCTCACCAACTACCTTCTCTTCCATTTTCACCGAGTTCTCTAGAACCTCATATTGATGCACGCACCATGGAAATCCATCATGGCAAGCATCACCAAACATATATTGACAAACTCAATGGGGCACTCTCGGGAAACTCAGGTCTGGAGACACAAAGCGTTTCTGAATTACTTTCTAACTTGAACAGCATCCCAGAAGAGATAAGGGGGGCGGTCCGCAACAATGGGGGCGGTCATGCGAATCATTGTTTTTTTTGGGAAACTCTTTCACCTCAAAGTGAAGGTAAACCTAATGGTCAATTAGCAAATGATATTGATCAGGCATTTGGCAATTTTGACTCTTTCAAAGAATCATTTGCCTCAGCTGCCTTAAACCGTTTCGGTTCTGGATGGGCGTGGCTTATTAAAACAACCGAAGGATCGCTTTCGATCACTTCTACCCCAAATCAGGATAGCCCTTGGATGAATGGGGTGGTTGAAGAGATTGGAACTCCTATTATCGGTTTAGATGTTTGGGAACATGCTTACTACCTTAACTACCAGAACCGAAGGCCTGATTATGTGGCTGCTTTTTGGAATGTTGTAAATTGGGAAAAAGCATCAGAACGGTATTCCACATAGTTTCAGCCTACCTTGTTAAAATACTCCATTCTTATTAAGTTTCGAGATTGCCTTAACTAGGCTTCATCCAAACCAATCCAATTCTCAAAGAGCTTTGGACAAAATTGCATTTATTTTCGATTGGGATGGAGTGATCGTTGATTCCTCTGATCTACATCGTAGAAGTTGGGAAGAGTTAGCTAATGAACTAGGAAAAGTTTTACCTCCTAACCACTTCCATCTTGGTTTTGGTAAGCGTAACGAAACTATTATTCCTGAAATCCTAAATTGGTCGAACGATGAAAAGTTAATTGAACAATGGGGCAAACGAAAAGAGGAGATCTACAGGAAGCTCGGCCAGAGTGATGGTATCCAAATGCAAAAAGGAGCCTTCCAGTTTTTACAATCAGCCAATGCAACTGGATTGGCTTGTGCGATTGGCACCTCAACGGAGAAAAAAAATGTTTTCCTTGCCATAGAACAGCATGGATTAGGAGCATTCTTCAAAGCCATCGTTTCTTCGGAAGATGTGAAACATGGCAAGCCTGACCCCGAAGTTTTTCTCAAAGCCTCTAAATTACTCAAAACCAGTCCCACCAAATGCGTGGTTATTGAGGATAGTGCGCATGGGATTGAAGCCGCTAAAACTGGAGGAATGAGAACGGTCGCACTGACCACAAGCCATCCGGAAGAAACCTTTCGCCCTCTCGAGCCAGACCTTATTCTATCCGATTTGGGATCAGTAAGCATCGAGAACATACTCAATATTTTCCCATAATTCATGCCATGTCTTTTCACAAAAAAATAATGTTTTCTTTGCTTCTCGCTTTTTTGTTGGGGATATGGGCAAACCTTTCAAGCCAAACAATCGACAGTGATAACAACTGGATTACTATACTCATTTTCGTTTGTGAGTTTGTGGGTAAACTTTTTTTAAATGGATTAAAAATGGTTGTCATTCCACTCGTCCTAACCTCAGTGATCTGTGGTGTTTCACAAATTTCAAGTGATCGAGACTTTGGACGTTTGGGTCTTAAAACACTGCTTATTTACTCCCTGACCGGCTTACTCGCCGTATGCACTGGCTTGCTATGCGTAAATTTGATCAAGCCGGGAGATGTTGACCAAGAAACTAAGGACGCAATTATTGCCAACCAAGGAGGTGGCCATTCCCCATCCATGGATAAAGCAATGCAAACAGCAAACGATGGCTGGCAAAATCTAGCTGAAATCTTTCATCGCATGCTACCTCCCAATTTATTTTCTGCCGCTGCGGAGGGTCAATTACTTGGGCTAATTTGTTTTGGCTTACTATTCGGTTTCTTCCTTGGTCGAAGTAACTCTGCATTTGGCAAAGTTCAGCAAAACTTTTGGCAAGGTTTACAAGAAATAGTCTTGAAGATTACCAACTTCATCCTGGGCTTTGCCCCGCTTGGAATCTTTGCCTTGGTCACTCCAACCCTCGCAAAAAGTGGACTCGATGCATTTTGGCTGATGGGTGGGTTTGCTCTAACCGTCCTTCTTGCTCTTGGTATTCATGCACTTGTAGCATTGCCTGTTTTAATGAAGGTAGTGGGGGGTATTCGATTTACTGCCCACTACAGGGCTATGACTCCTGCCCTACTCACTGCCTTCTCCACTGCTTCCTCGTCCGCCACCCTGCCTGTGACTATGGACTGTGTTACCCGCAAAGTTGGGGTCTCCAAAAAAATAAGCAGTTTCACTCTACCTTTGGGTGCCACCTTAAATATGGATGGAACGGCATTGTTCGAATGTGTGGTCGTTATTTTTCTGGCACAATTTTTTGGTATTGAAATGGGTTGGGTCACTCAGTTCTCCGTTGTGCTTTTAGCATTACTTACCTCGGTTGGAGTTGCTGGAATTCCATCCGCAAGCCTCGTTGCCATATTGGTTATCCTCCAATCTGTTGGCTTTGATGATAGTGCAATTGCTACTGGTGTGGGTATGGTCTATGTTGTTGATCGTATCCTCGATATGACTCGGACAATGATTAATGTCTTGGGTGACAGTTGTGCCGCCGCCGTTATAGGTAAAACTGAAGGGGAAGAAAATTATTACCCCCCCCAATAAACCCCAAGTGCAATTTCGTCTGAAATCAGATTATTCGCCTCAAGGGGACCAACCCAAGGCAATTTCAGAGCTTTTACAATCGATTCAATCCGGCAACAGGAGGCAAACTCTTCTCGGTGTAACTGGATCAGGCAAGACCTTCACGATGGCCAATGTCATTCAAGGTTTGCAAAGACCCGCTCTCATTGTCTCCCATAACAAAACTTTAGCAGCACAACTATATTCTGAATTCAAAAGCTTCTTCCCAGAGAATGCAGTTGAATACTTTGTTAGTTATTATGACTACTATCAACCTGAAGCTTATGTCCCGAGCACGGATACATTTATTGAAAAAGACTCCTCCATTAACGAAGAAATTGAACGCCTGAGACTGGCAGCAACTGGTTCTCTAGTCAGTCGTAATGATGTAATTGTGGTTGCCAGTGTATCATGCATTTATGGTCTTGGTTCGCCTGATGACTTTAAGACTCTCTCAGTCGAATTAAATGTGGGGGATACATTGGCGAGGGACCATTTTCTGGAAATGCTCGTTCTTGCACTTTACCAGCGTAACGACATCGATCTTCGTGCTGGAAGGTTTCGGGTGCGAGGAGATGTTGTAGATGTTTTCCCTGCATATTCCCAACAAGTTCTACGCGTCGAATTTTGGGGGGATGAAATCGAAAGTCTGCGTGAAATCGATCATACCACCGGAGAGACAATTCAATCCTTAAACAACTTTCGTATTTACCCTGCTAACCAGTATGTAACAACAAGGGACAAGATTGAGATTGCGAGCAAATCGATTGAAAAAGAATTAGAAGAAAGAGTGGCATGGTTCGAGAGCCAAAATTTATTACTTGAAGCCCAACGTATCAGAATGCGAACCGAGTATGATTTAGAGATGTTGCGAGAAATCGGGTTTTGCAACGGGATTGAAAACTACTCTCGCCATCTTTCAGGACGTAAACCCGGCCAAAGACCTTGGTGTTTAATCGACTTTTTCCCTGATGACTTCCTCTTATTTGTAGATGAAAGCCATGTTAGCCTGCCCCAGATTGGAGGAATGTTTCATGGAGACCTGTCCCGCAAACAAAAACTTGTAGAATACGGATTCAGACTTCCATCTGCCTTGGATAACCGCCCACTCAAGCCAGATGAGTTCGAAAAAGTAACGAACCAAACTGTATATGTATCAGCAACACCTGGTAAGTTTGAGTTAGCAGAAAGTAGCTTAGTGACCGAACAATTGATCCGTCCCACCGGATTATTAGATCCCGAGATGGAGATTCGCCCCATAAAGGGACAAGTTGAAGATTGCATCGAAGCAATTAAGGAAGTGGTTTCAGGCGGAAGTCGTGCACTGGTCACCACTTTAACCAAAAGAATGTCTGAAGACCTGACTGAATACCTTCGGGAGCGTGAAATTAAAGTGGAATATCTACACTCAGATGTAGATGCTATTGAGCGGGTCGAGATTCTGAGAAATCTACGAGCCGGTTCGTTCGATGCCCTGATTGGAGTCAATTTACTAAGAGAAGGATTGGATTTACCTGAAGTTGCTCTGGTTGCTATTCTGGATGCAGACAAAGAAGGTTTTTTGAGGAGTGAAACGAGCCTGATTCAAACTGCAGGCCGGGCAGCCAGGCATCACAAGGGAAAAGTTCTTTTCTATGCTGATGTCATGACCAAATCGCTCCAGGCTGCATGGGATGTCTGTAAATACAGGAGAGAAACTCAGATGGCTTACAACAAAGCAAAAGGGATTGTCCCGAAAAGCGTAAGCCGCCCAATTCAAGAAAGTTTACGAACCCAAAAGGACGAAGAGGATGATCTTTTGGAAGTCTCAGAAAAGAGCTCCACCAAAGAAGTCAAAAAGTTAATTAAACAACTCGAAAAAGAAATGCTCGACGCAGTTAAGCAACTCGAGTTTGAGAAAGCAGCTTTATTGAGAGATCAAATTTCTTTTCTGCAGGACAATAAATCTTCTCTCCAGAAAAAAACTATTTCAAGTAAATCTCGAAGGGTACGATATGGTTCTAAAAGCAAAAAAAAATAAAGCATGCTCTAGCTGTTCTGTTCATTGGGTATTTTGGGTTTTTTTCATTTATCCTGTGTTTCTTTATGGAACCGTTGAATCAAAAAAGAAACTCATGTTTCATTTCGACAAAATTGAAGTGCGAGGAGATCTTCAGGTATTTGTTGAACCCAGTAAACGCAATCGAGAAGTAGAATATTTCGCAAGTTCTGATATTATCGATTCGGTTCAGGCAAAAGTGAAAGGAAGAACCCTTTTTTTAGAAGCAAACAACACCTTTGACCTATCAAGAAGAATCCCCCTTATCCGCATATCTGCAAAACGTGTCTTCCCCGTCGAGGTGATGGTGAGCATAGAATCACTCAAGGAGGTAAGATTACATGATCAAAGTAACTTAGTTGTGAAAAAGATAAAAGGTGATGAAATCCTCCTGTTTTCCAACAGTTCAGGCACATTACTTACAGAATCCATCAAGTATCCAGTAATTAAAGTAAGACATGAAGGGTCTGGTGCCATCATTCTTAAAGGAAGAGAAACCCAAGTGCTAGAAGCCAATGTTTACAATCAGGGAGAACTCAAATGCGAGGAGCTTTTCCTCAATCGTGCTAAGATCAACCATTATGGCTCTGGCAACCTGTATCTGGCACCTGAAGAATGGTTGGATTTAAACTTTCAAGGCCCTGGAAATATAACTCTTTTAGAACAGCCAGAAGGAAGCGTAATAAACAAATCAGAACAAGCTGGAAAGCTGATTGAGGCCTTTAAATAACTTCCCCTGAAATTATTCCGGGGAGGTAGAATAGCTAGAATCTAAAGCTCGATTACTTCACCTTCGATGGCGGGTCGAACGGAGGATCGGATTTTGGCTGCTTCCTGAGCAATTTGATCCATTCGAGTATCATCATGGGATGGATCGTGATGAAAGAGAAAGGTCTGAGCAACATTGGCTGCTGCGGCTACTTTAATTGCTTCCTGCCAGGTGGAATGTCCCCAGCCTTTGAAATTTGGGTATTCATCATCTGTGTAAGCAGAGTCATATACCATGATATCTGCGTCTTGGGCTAACTTGATAACATTGTCATCTATTCTGCCCTCAAAATGTTCGGTGTCTGTGCAAATTGCGACCACTTTCCTATTAAATTCAACCCTATATCCGCAAGCACCATTTGGATGGTTTAACGGGGCTGTTTTAATTACTATACCACCATCTAGCTCAAAGGTTTTACCGCATTTGTAATCATTAAACTGACACGCCTTTTCGATCAAAGCACTCGGCACAGGAAAGACCGGGTCTTTCATTAACATAGTGCCAATGATACCCTGAAGATCATAATTGTCTTCTGCTAGATGCCCCGCATTCATCCTGACATTGCTGTTAGGATTGTAAAGCGGAGCAAAAAAAGGAAGGCCCTGAATATGATCCATATGAGTGTGGGTAAAGAAAAGGTCTGCGTCTAGAAGGTTGCTTTCTTCTAGCATGATCTTTTTCCCCAACAATCGTATACCGGTTCCAGCATCAATAATTACTCGCTTTCCACCACAGTTCAGCTCGAAACAAGTAGTGTTCCCACCGTACTTTACAGTGGACGGACCAGGGCAAGGGATGCTTCCACGAGTTCCCCAGAACTTAAGCGTAAATTCTGATGATTCTGACATAAATGATTTTTCTCATTTTTCTACAGTTATTTCGCCTTGGCAACAACCAATCCTTAGATCATTGATTCTCCCTAATCTTCGAAATCTAGCCAATTTCCATTCTCATCTTGATAGGAGTTAGTCACCTTACCCTCCCCCCAATCATATTGGCCTCCAATGGCCAGACCATTCGAAAATTCTCCTGAAAAAGAAGTTCCATCTCCAAAATCTAGAACTCCAATGCCATGCCGGACGCCCTTTTTCCAGGCGCCTGTATAACTTACACCACTCGGGTCTGACTGTATACCACTGCCATCAGGTTTGTTCTGATAGAAATCTCCACGGTAAATTGTGCCATCGTAGTCTTGGAGTATTCCAAATCCGCTTTTAATACCGTTTTCAAATTGACCGGTATAAATCGTCCCATCGCCAACTTCTAAAATCCCGCTTCCATGAAATTCTCCATTCTTAAAAGACCCGTGGTAGATTTCCGATTCAGAAATTTCTAAGGAACCAATTCGGTACCCCCCCTGATCATCAAATTGCCCAGTAAAACGAACACCCTCCTTGGAAACGAAAACTCCTTCGCGTAGAAACTCTCTCTCCCACTTTCCAAAATATTTCGATCCATCTTCCGATGAGTATTCACCATACGACAAGCTATCCTTTACCCAGTGGCCGATAAACTCGGAACCGTCAGACATGATAAGAGTACCATAGCCACTGCGCTTACCATTGGCCCAATTCCCAAAGTATCTTTCAATTTGAGGATTTGATTTATAGCGCATGATACCATGACCATGACATATTCCTTTCATGAATTGCCCCTGATAAATATCTCCATTTACAAATGTTCTTTTTCCATACCCTTCGGGCACACCAAGTGCAAGTTCCCCCTCATAGCTGGAACCATCATCGAGTTGATGGGTTTCTTTTTCAGCTTGGCGGGATAAATTTTCGGCTTCGTCGAAAGTTTCGTTTACCCTTTGAGTCTGACTTTGCTCACAACCTAAACTCACAAGAAAAAAGAGTGAAAAGTACAAGCGCAAACAGTCAGGCATGGTCATAGTTTAGCGTCTAATAACTAATGCTCTTACTAACCTGAAAAATGCTGGTCACGATGGAAACTGCTACAAGAGCAACAAGGGAAAAAGCAAAGCCTAGTGCCAAACCAGAAATCAAATTAGTCATTACCTTAATACGCTTGGTCAATTCTTCTCGAAAAGTCTTGGCTGTATCATTCAGACTGTTACCTAAGTTCCCGGTTTTTTCACCTACCTCTAAAACATCAAGTTGCATCAAAGGCATAAATTCAAATTTCCTAAGTGCATCCGGCAGAGATCTGCCCTCATTCACCAGAGCCCTCGCTGCCCTAAAGCGAGATCTTAGAAAACGGTTTTTGATCGTCCTTTCACACAGACGCAAGTTCTCCGTCAATCCGATACCACTCCAAATCAGTGTGGATAACAAACTGGATAACTGAAACAGCTCAGAAAGAAAAAGGATTCTTCCAAAAAGAGGAATTTGCAAAAGCGTACGATCTATTCTCATGCCTCCGCTTTCAGTTTTATTCAACTGTTTAAGAATGCCCAAAATAACAATCATTCCCACAAGCACAAATGGCCCAACTGCTAAAACAACATTGGATCCATTAATCAAAATTTTAGCCATTAAATTGAGCTCACCTCCCAAAGAAGCCAACATCTCCTGTATTTGTGGAAGAAGAAAAAAGAGAAAGAAAAGAACGACCCCCAAAGCGATTAAGCCAACAAAAATAGGATATGCCATTCCACTTATTACCCGTGAGCGAATTTCCCGTTTTTCTTCCAAGTGGTTAATAATCTTCTCAAGGATAGGAGATAAATTCCCGGTCGCTTCCCCCGCCTCAATCACATAACTGGATGATTCTGAAAAATACCCGGGTAGCAACCTCATCGCTCTAGATAAAGTACGGCCTTCTGCGAGCTCTCGCCAAATTGAACCAGCTAGGTATTTTTGAGAGGGGTCCGAAAGTCTTTGATTTAATAGCTTTACTGCATCGGCCACTGGCATGCCGCTTGCATGCAACTCCAACAAACGTTTCAAAAAAGCCAGACCCACCTTTTCTGCCTTGGCTCCTTTCTCCTGAGTTTCAAGATTACCTTTTGATTTTTTTTTGCCCAGTTTCCCGAAGCTCAAACGGGACCCCACTTTCGATTTTGGTGACTCCCCTCCTCCTAATTTCAAAACCGTCAAAGATTGAGCAGATAGTTGTTTACGTGCATCACGACTATTTCCTGCGGAAATTTTCCCATTTCTGGTTTTTCCCTTTTGGTCAATGGCTTGGTAAGTAAATTCGATCATCAATTACAAAACTACAAGTCGACCCGATAACCGTTATTCTTTGGATACCGTATTTTCTTCCTCAACAAAAATATCGGCATACCTAACCACTTCCTCAAGACTAGTTAGACCACGCTTTATTTGCGACCATCCTGAACTTTGTAAGGTAGTCATTCCCTCAGAAAGTGCAACCTCACGGATTTCGGGTGCCGATGCACTCTTAATAATTAAACTGTGCAAGTCATCACTCATTCTCATAAGCTCAAAGATTCCTACCCTGCCGCGATAACCAAGATTTTGACATTGATCACACCCATTAGGAGAGAGGACTTTTTCTAAGTGTATCACTTCCGATGTATCGACTTCTAAAAGAGACAAGGTAGCCCTGAGTTCTTCTTCAGACATGGCGGTAGGAAGAGAACAATTTCCGCACATTCTTCGGACTAACCTTTGGGCCATTACCAATTCTACGGATGACGCAATCAGAAAAGGCTCAATTTCCATGTCAATTAGGCGAGTAATCGCACCCGGTGCATCATTTGTATGAAGAGTGCTTAAGACCAGGTGCCCAGTTAAAGAGGCACGAATCGCAATGTCAGCTGTTTCACGGTCTCTTATCTCGCCCACCATAATAACATCTGGATCTTGTCGTAAAATTTCCCGAAGAGCACTTGCAAAAGTAAATCCAATTTCAGAGTTTACCTGAGTTTGGTTAATCCCGGACACCTCGTACTCAACTGGGTCCTCAACAGTCATAATGCGTCGCTCTGGCTTATGAATTCTTCGAATGAAGGCGGTAAGTGATGTCGATTTCCCCGAACCAGTTGGCCCTGTCACTAAAACAATACCGTGCGGTTTTTCCAGGATCGCGACTAGTTTTTTTTCTTCAGAGGCTACAAGTCCCAACTCCTGCATCGATAAGGGCTGGGATTTTTCGTTTAATAATCTCAGGCTGATACTCTCTCCATAGAGCGTTGGGAGGGTGGAAACCCGAATATCTAAATCACTTTGTCCTTGGGTAAAAGTAATTCTTCCCCCCTGTGGTCTTCTTTTTTCAGAGATATTGATTCCCGCCATTATTTTAATGCGGGAAATAATTGCGTCCTGAAAACTTCGAAGATTGTCCGGCACACGAACAGGAACGAGTTGTCCATCAATTCGGTATCTGATCTGCAATGTTTCTTTGTGTGGTTCGAAATGAATATCGGTGGCACGGTCAACTATTGCTCGTTGCACCACTTCATTTACAAAACGAATAATGGCAGCATTCTGATCTTCCAAATCATCCTGATGATCCTGTTCGGCTTCTTCCTCTAAGTCAGACTCATCAAGACTATCAGCCCCAATACCAAAGTTTTCGGTGATTGCCCGTAGTACTTTTTCCGGAGACCCTAAATACCAAACCGGTTTTCTTCCAGAAACTGCATATACCCACTTGCTCATTCTACGGGTTGGCGGCCATACAGTAAGAATATGGATTTTACCATCCTTGCCCTCATTAGAAACCTTGAGCGTACCGGCTTCTTCGTCTGGGTAAACTTCCTTAGTTTCCTTGGCTTGAGGTGATTGATCAATGGGCAAACAGGAAAAAGAGTGGATTAGGCGAAGCGGTATTAACTTGGTGGGGGCATCCGCAATCGTAAAGGACTCTAAGTAAGGCAGCATTGATCTTTCCGAGATTGAAAGCATGGTTTCTTCCACGGTTCCAGCTATCTTGGCGGCTAAAATACGGGCTCGATCTTCAATCGGAGCTGCCATTACATTAAGCCTGTCAAGGTCGGCCAGTTCTGGCCACCAGTCCATCTCTGTTTCCTGTAGATTCCCGTTTAAAGTTCCTTTATTCGAAGACACAGTACCCTCAATAATCTCAGCATCACCGGGTTTAATATTGGAGCTACCTGTTTTCGCACTCATGATTCAAAAAGAGTTTCAAAGAAGATAATTACCGCCGGGGAGGTGGAATTTTGCCCGACTGCGGTTTACCTGGAGATACCTTCGCTCCTCCAGGTAAGGGCAAAGTTCGCTTTTCAGAATCTTTCAAAGACAGCCTTAAGCCCCCTTGTAAAATCAGTTCCTCATTTTTACTGTCAAAACCCTCAATCTCGCGGCCGCCATCCGGCATGGACTCCCCCTTCTGCAACCATTCGCCCCGATTTTTACTTTTGTCAAATAGAGCAAAATGCAACTCTCCCTTAAGCTGAAAATACCCCCTGAATTCTAGGTTTGGGTTGTGAGGGATTGGGGCTGGAGGTGGTGGAGCAGGCTTGCGGACAACAGGTTGCAATGGAGGCTTGCTTCCAGGTCGAAGAAATGGGTTTCCCTGGGCCTGCAACGACTCGGCACATATTAGAGGGAAAATAAAAACTACCTGAAGTGCTAAAAATTGGGAAAAATTCACAACTTGGGAGCCACTGATGGGGAGTCTTGATTAGATGTGTTCGGTACCGGCTTCTTACTCTTTCCATCTATATCGGGCATACCAAGAACTCTTCCGGATGGGGAACGAAATTGAGGAGCATAGGTAGGTTCGATTCTTTCATCGATCTGCCTAATATTGCGATCCGTTTGTTCTCTGCCTGGTGTCATGATGGTGGGTTTAAGAAAAATCAAAAGTTCTGTCGGTGTGTATTTAACCGCTTTGGGTCGAAAGAATTTTTCCCCAAAATATGGAATATCACTAAGCAAATTGTACTTGGACTCAGTGGAGTCCACTTGCACCTCCTGTAATCCACCAAGTACTAGAATTTCGCGATCTTGTATCGTGACTAAAGATTTAGCCTCCCTTATCTTTTTAGCTGGGAGAGATTGACCCGCATAAGTATTGCTTTGAGTCTCATCGAATTTCTCTGCCTTTACTTCAACCTCCATGAAAATTGACCCTCGGTTTAGCAAGGTGCCATTTTCATCGTAACGGGGAAGACCAATCTTGGGCTTCTTAATTTGCAGTTCAGTTTTGGCGGTTATCTGATCACGCTGTCCAGTATTGGTATTCTCAGTTGAAGAGTAAGTACCGTAAGTAGGCACGACTATATTCCTTTCATCCTCAATCAAAATATGAACTTCAGGGGCATTATGTGAAACCATTAAAGAAGGTGTGGAAAAAATCCTAACATCATTTCTTTCCGAAGAAAGGGCAAAGATCTGATCCCAACGTATTCCGGTAAGCTCCCAATCCTGCATTTGAAAAGGAATCGTCGTATTCAACCCTGGGATACCCAAAATGCCTTGAACGGTTTCTCCACCCACATTATTGGTAACCGAAGATGTAGTATCTCCTGGACTGCCGTCAGCATTGGCATTGGTAACTTGGCTCGTTCCAGTAACCGGTTCACCGAACAAATTATCTCCCCTCGCCCCGCGGGCAAATTTAGACCATTCAAGCCCACCAAACAACGCATCAATGCCGCGCTGATTTTGCTCGGTTAAGTCCACCATAACAAAAATGGTATCAATCCGGGCCAGAGGAAGTGGTTGGTCCAGAGATTCTATCATCCGACCGATTTCCTCGATATCAGCCTTGGTGCCATAAACCAAAATAGCATTACTTCTCTCATCGGATGAAATGGTGACAAAATCACTGAATTCGTGTGCCCCTTCTGACCCACCTTCTCCAGTCTCAGTTGCCGCATCGGTCTTGCTCCCTGCAGGCACAGGCGTCTTAGGTTTTCCATCTTGAGTCGCTTTGGCACGAGCGGCTACATTCTTGCCTTGAATTTGCTGTTTAATCCGCTGCTGATTCTTAATCACCTCATCCAAGATACTTTGGATATCCTTGGACTCAGCGTGCTGCAGCTTAAACAGTTTACTGGTTGTTTTCATTTTTACAGGAGCATCCAACTCCTCGAGAAAAAACCACAGCGTCTCTTTGTTTTCTTGCCTCGTGATAATAATCAATTTCCCGGTCCGATCATCCGAATCTATTTGGGTTGTTCCTCCGAGAAAAGGCTTCAGGCTTCCTTCGATCATACTCTTTATTTTGCCTTCAAGTTCACGGGCACCGGCATGCTTCGTAGACCAAATAAAGAAGTCAGTCCCCAAGTCTTCCTTTCGAATCGGCCGGTCAATGGTCTTCAAAAGTTTTTCCATTCTCTGTAAATTTAACAAGGCATCGGTCACTAATATGCTGTTTGCTTTTTCAAAAACGAGAAGCGAGCCAACACTTGGAGTGGCAAAGGGATTAAGCTGCTCACGAACTTCCAGAGCTGGTGCATATTGTAAATGAAACATCTTGATATAAATTCGCTGGCTCGGGCTAAGAGAGGATGCAGGAGCATCCAGCCAAATTGGAACATGAACATTAATACCTGCGGTGGGTACGGCCTTGTAAAACTGATTATCAATTTTTGTGATCCCTACCCCATTCATTGCCAACAAACTATCAAGAGCCAGCAATGTTTCTCTCTTAGTTAATATGTTCATACTATCAAAAGAGATCTTCACTTGGGGTAGATTTTGAGGGCGCAAAATATAACGGCCCGTAATCATCTGGATAGCATCAAGTACCATATTCGCATCATGGTCACGGATCTTCAGTCTTTCCATTGGATCTTCCAATCCATCAATATTGGAAAGTTCTTCTGGATCAGAAAAAATACTAGGCCCAGCCCCACCCTGTTCATCCAAAACAGCTTGGGCAATCGGATCACCCGGAGGACTGGGCTCTTCAGATACTGGAACTTGGGCAGATACCGCCAATGTGGAAGCGAAAAAAAGAAAATAATGTAGAGACTTGTTCATTGGTTGATGAATTCCACCGAGCTTACTTCAAATACAGCATCAAAAGTAGTCGGATCATAGGGTCTGGATTTCGGAGGATAATTGGGTTCTATTTTCACTTCACTCAAGAACATGTATGGACTTTCCTTTCTAATCAAGCTGGCAAACTCATTAACTTGGTCATAGCTGGCCCGCTGGAAAGTAATTCGAACGCGGTGCTGCGAGTACCTATCGCGTTCATCCGTATCTAATTCTCGATAATCCCGGGCAGGAAAAACTTTGTCTGCAAGACTTGATGCACGGTTACTCAAATTCTTTTTGTCGTAGCTTTTATTTTGTTGCTCAATCTTTTGCAGTTCCAGTGCCTTATCAATCATCGGTTTCAGACCAATCACCGCCTGATGGGCAGTCATTTCCTGATTCACTAGGCTCCAGTCCTGAGAAACAATTAGCCCTTGTTTGCCCAGTTGAAAAAAACAAAGTCCCAAAACCGTCCAGATAGAAAAAGTAAGTAAACGCTGCTCCCTTTCACTTAGTCTTTGAAATGCAGAGCTCAAGCTTTTCAATTGCCGCCTCCTTGCTCAGGGAGTGAAACATTTGTACTTTCTTTCTCTGCTGGCTCTTCCAATAGGTCAATTTCCACTTCGAAAGTAGTCTTTCCTTTCCCACTTTTTATTTGGCGGAGCTCCTCTCCTGAGCGACCTTTACGAATTCGTGAGACCTTAGCAGATTCCAATTTTCCTAAAAAAGTATTGATCGATTCAACATTCTTGCCTTCCCCCTCGAGCTTCACATGACTTCTTGTCTCAAAATGAGCCAAAGAAAACCATAAGTCCGGGTTATTGGTTGAACCACCACGGTGTACCGCAACTCTTCCCAATGCTCCAAACGGGTCAATACCACCCAATTTATTTTGTCTCAATTTTTCAAGTAACTTTTGGGACTCTAAAACCAGGGGCACTTGATTAGCCATATCGGCAGATTCAATTCTCTTTTCTTCAAGCTTAAGTTCAGCAATTTGGCCACCAATGTAGCAGATCAACAGAATCATAGATACAACAGCTGCAAAGCTCATCGATTTCCAACGCCGGCGTGCCCTCTTTCTTTTGTTTTTCTCTGCATCCTTAAATTCAGGTGCACGAAGGTCATGGCACCAAAGTTCATCTGCCGACAATCTTACTTTATCAGGAAGCACAGAACCCGAAGTACTTTGGTTAAAAGTATGATGATCAAACTCAAAAAAACCATCGGGCATGCGAACCACCTCAGTAGCTACCTGCACATTTTCTGCTGGAGAATACCTATCAACTTCTACCAATGAAAGTAGCTTACTACGCACGCCTTCAAGATTCTCGTCATTTTCCCAGTCCACTGGCAAAGAAACCAATTCATTAGGAGCCGAGGATCCTGCCTCAAAACAAGCGAGTGTGAGCGTGTCTTCGTGAAGTAAGAATTCTATACATGCCAGTTTTCTGGGTTCGCTAAATAAACTTACAAACGAAGGAAACACTCTTCGGAAGAGATCGAGATTCTGCCAACCCAATTGCTTAAGCCTGGCTAATGGAGTAGCAAATATAACCGCCCTTCCAGATTGGTCACATGCATGAAACCCCCAGGCAAGTTGCTCGGCTGGATAAGGGGAAAGGGCAGACTCGGACAAAGATTGAAAAAGAAACTCCTCGACCTTGCCTCTCCATTTAACGTTTTCTTTATCCTCTTCCTTGGTCAGGGAACTGGGCAAAGAAATGGACTCACAGAAAAAACATTCCCCAGGTATCCGGAGTGTTATCTCGCTCAACCCTCCAATCGGCAGATCGGGGAGGCTATTCTGCTCTTCCGACATAGCTTATACTTGTACTTCCGTAGGTAATCCTAGTCGATCAAATTCTCGTTCTCACGCAGGGAGAGAATACGGAATGGGTATTGCAAACCAGCATTTTTTTTACTCCTTGGGCGTTGGGTAGTTGTACCAGCACTTGGATTGCGTCGTGCGGAAGGATTACCCAAGTCCATACCAAGTACTGCATGAAGGCGAAAGTTCGACTTCCCTTTGTCGATTGAAACCTCGACCCGAAAAGCACTAGCCGTTACTCCGAAAGGGATTCCTCTCTTCCCCCTCAAACGGGCAAGGTTTGGATCGTTAGTATTGGTGTAGTATGTTTCCTTCGATCCCCCTGAAGGGCCGGTGGAAAAGTCCTCAAAAAGAGCCTCATCATCGCCACAAAGAAACCTTTTTAAAAATGCAGAAGCCCCATTTACATTAACCGGGCCATCATAAAAAAAAGAGAATGAGGAACGAAAATCTTTCATGTTTTGAGTTTCGCTTCCTCTTTCATCATAAAACAGCCCCATGTATTCTGTTTCATAAGCATCGTAGGCAAATCCCTTGATCATGCGAAATTCTTCATAGTTACTGATAGACCTACCTGGAGTGAAATAGGGGCTATCAAGTCCTTCATAATAATCATCTTCGGCGCCCTCATCACGTTCTTCATCGTCAGCGTCCTGCCAATCTTTCAAGGCATCGTAGTAAGGCTGACCATCGTCCTTATCCACAAGGGAACTTCCTCGAGAATGCATAGCTGCAAAAAGATCAACCAAGTCTTTTTCGCTGATTTTTTTAAGCGATAATTTAGCTGATTCATCGGTCAACCGAACTGACCATCTTACTTTTGGATCCAGCGGGGATAAGCCAGAGTATCGAATCGGATCTCC
>Ga0181587_10000287_pt1 | contig 40789 bp, 45 predicted proteins | sample 071ome_27_FD_132463 | JGI IMG/M metagenome (GOLD analysis project Ga0181587, IMG submission 132463) | Coastal salt marsh microbial communities from the Groves Creek Marsh, Skidaway Island, Georgia - 071409AT metaG (megahit assembly) | ecosystem: Environmental > Aquatic > Marine > Intertidal... | reverse complement strand
CGAGTTGGTCTACGGCGCGCAGGGTGAGTTGCGCGGCGTGGTTGCCGGTGAATTTGGTAAATCGTGCGATGGGGCGATCTCTAAGGCTTACGAGCCGGGTATGGAGCTGTTGGGCAAATATGTTTTCTTATCCGAAGGGGTGCGCGGATCGCTTTCAAAGCAGGTGATTGAAAAATACGATTTGGCTGCGGGTTGCGATGTGCCAAAATTTGGCCTGGGCATGAAAGAAATTTGGGAAGTGGATCCCGAACGCCATAATGAAGGCGAAGTCACGCATAGTTTGGGGTGGCCTTTGGGCTTTAAAAACTCGGGCGGATCCTTCATTTATCATCTGGATAACAATCAGGTTTATGTGGGCTATATTGTCGATCTGAATTACAGAAACCCCTATCTTTCACCCTATATGGAATTCCAGCGCTTTAAGCATCATCCCAAAGTTGCAAAATTGTTAAAAGGCGGCAAACGCATTGCTTACGGAGCTCGAGCCGTTACCAAAGGCGGTGCGCAATCTCTTCCCAAAGTCGCGTTTCCAGGCGGGGCGTTGTTGGGATGTTCTGCAGGGCTGGTGAATTTACCACGTATCAAGGGCAACCATAACGCGATGCATTCGGGGATTGAGGCTGCTGAAGCGGCCGCGGCGGCCATAAAAGCAGGGCGCTCGGGGGATCAACTTGACGCCTATGATCATAGCTTGCGGACGGGCGTGGTTGGCAAAGATCTGAAAAAAGTGCGCAATGTTGCGCCTCTTAATGCGCGTTTTGGTCCTTTGGGCGGCCTGTCTCTTGGCGGTTTTGATATGTGGTGGCAAACCGTTTTTGGGTTTTCTTTATTCGGCACACTGTCGCATGGCAAAACGGATGCACAAGCCACTGAGCCCGCCGCGCAGCATGCGGAAATCACTTATCCAAAGCCCGATGGCAAACTCAGTTTTGATCGGCTGACCAATGTGGCATTTTCGATGACCAACCATGAAGAAAGCCAGCCGGCGCATTTGCAACTTTCGAATCCTGATCTGCCGATTTCGGTGAATTTGCCGAAATTTGCGGAACCTGCACAACGGTATTGTCCCGCGGGCGTTTATGAAGTGGTGCAGGAAGAGGCGAAAGATCCCCGGTTTGTGATTAATTTTCAAAACTGTGTGCATTGCAAAACCTGCGATATAAAAGATCCAAGCCAGAATATCACTTGGGTCACGCCTCAGGGGGGCGATGGTCCTAACTATCCCAATATGTAAGTTCTGCGCGCACCCTTCTTGAGAATATCAACCAACGCCTTACATTTGATTTATCAAATCTTGCGTTTTCACCAAGGCATTGCGTTGGCTGGGCACGCAGCCTAAGTTAACGGAAAACGGGTAGGTTTTTATTGTGCGGTTTATTTTAGGGTTTGCATGCATAGTAAGCATGTTTGGCGCGCCGTCTTTTGCGCAGGGGTTGGCCGGGCCGTATCTCGCGGGCCGTCAAGCCAGTTTGGATGGTCGGCTGGACGCGTCTGTTCAGTATTTCTCAAAAGTTGTTGCGCAGGATAGCGCCAATATAATGGCGCTTGAACAGCTGATTTTGGCGCAGGGTGCATTGGGGCGGTTCGAGCAGGCCTTACCCGCTGCTCAAGCCTTCATAAATCAAGGCGCCAATGGCCAATGGGCCAATTTGGTGGTGATTGCAAATACTGCCAAGTCTCAAAATTATTCAGCCCTGTCGAGGCTGTTGCAAGAAGAGCGCGGGATTGGTCATCCCCTTATTGATGATTTGATTGAAGCTTGGTCATTGGCCGGTAGCGGGGATTATGAAGCAGCGATCGCGAAGTTGAAAGTATTGTCTAAGCAGGATCAGGAACGCGGGCTCGCCAATTATCATCTGGCGTTGATTTATAAAGTGTCAGGCGATTATCAGGCTGCCGATGACCGCTTTGACGCATTGTCAAAAGATGGGGCGCAAGTGACGCGCAGAGCGATTTTAATCAGGCTCGAAGCTTTGATGCAGGATGGTCAGTTTGATGAGGCTGGTACAATCTTTGACAGATTTTTCACCGAGCAATCTGACCCTGAGCTTGATCGGCTGCAAGCTGATATTGCGGGGAAACGATCGCCAAAACCTTTGCTGATGAAAACGGCTGAGGATGGGCTGGCGGAGGTCTTCTTTGCGGTTGCGCAAATCCTCAACCAAGAGCAAAAAGATGAATACAGCTTGTTTCACGCGCAATTGGCGCAGTTTCTCTCTGCTAAATACACCCCGGCGGCGCTGCTGAGCGCCGAAATTTTAGTGGCAATGCGGCAATATGATCTGGCGATAGAGGCCTATCGGACAATTGCCCCCGTTTCCGCGCTGTTTCCCTTGGCTGAGCTGGGGCGCGCGGATGCATTGCGCGACAGTGGAATGACCGAGGCGGCAATCGAGGTATTGCGCGGATTATCCCGTAGCCATGAAAAATTAGTGCCGGCCCATCAGGCGCTGGGCAATTTGCTGCGCAGTCAAGAACGCTATGATGAGGCGGTTATGGCCTATACGGCTGCCTTAGATCTTTTGAACCCCACCGTGAAAAGCGCGTGGCGGCTGTTTTACGCGCGCGGCATGGCCAATGAGAGGATGGGCGATTGGCCCGCGGCTGAACAGGATTTCCGGCAAGCGCTGGCGTTACAGCCCGAGCATCCTCAGGTTTTGAATTATCTTGGCTATTCGTTGGTGGAAAAGCGTCAAAAGCTTGATGAAGCTCTGGAGATGATCCAAACTGCGGTCGATAAGCAGCCAGAAAGTGGTTATATCGTCGATAGTTTGGGCTGGGTTTTTTATCGCCTTGGCCGCTTTGAGGAGGCCTTACCGCATTTGGAAAGAGCGGCAGAATTGATGCCGATCGATCCGATCGTGAACGACCATCTTGGGGATGTGTTTTGGGAGGTGGGGCGCAAGCGTGAGGCCGTGTTTCAATGGCGGCGGGCTTTGTCATTCGATCCTGAAGAAACAGATCGAAAACGGATTCTGCGCAAGTTAGAGGTCGGATTGGAGCGCGTTTTGGAAGAAGAGGCAGAGGCGTTGCTCTCGACGGCCAATCCAGATGGCTAAGGCCTTTGCAGCGGCCAAACTCAACTTGATTTTACACGTTACAGGTCAGCGTAGCGATGGCTATCATCTTCTGGATTCATACGTTGTTATGGCCGATATTGGCGATCGGATTTCTGTTTCACCTGCGGATGAGCTGTCTTTAGACTGCACTGGCCCCTTTGCACCTGATATTCCTATCGGGCGGGAAAATCTGGTGATCCGAGCTGCTCATTTGTTTGATGTGTACAAGGGCGCGCATATCCATTTGGAAAAAAACCTTCCCGCTTCGTCTGGAATTGGCGGCGGCTCAAGCGATGCCGCAGCGACGATACGGGCCTTATCACAGCTGTGGTCCCAGCCTGTGCCCTCCCTTGCCAAACTGCTGCAGCTTGGCGCAGATATACCGGTTTGCATGTCGCCGCAGTTAACCCGGATGCGGGGGATTGGCGATCAATTAGAGATGTTAGGGCCACCGCCGCAATTTCCCATAATTCTGGTCAATCCGCGGCAGGGGGTATCGACGCCGGCGGTGTTCAACGCGCTTGCCTCAAAAGAAAATCCTCCGGTCTTAGAGGCGATGCCTGATCCGCGAAACCGTGAGGCCTGGTTGCTTTGGTTGTCCAAGCAACGCAACGATCTAGAGGTGCCGGCGCAGAACTTGGTTCCAGTTATTGGGGATGTGCTGGCCGCGTTGCGCGCTGCACCCGGCGTGGCTTTGGCGCGTATGTCCGGCTCTGGTGCCACATGTTTTGCCTTGATGCAAAATGATGCGGCGCGCGATGCGCTTGCTGCAAAGCTGGCGCAAACCCATCCAGATTGGTGGATCGCATCAACCCAGATATGTTTGGACAGGTTTAAGTGATCCGTTCGACCACATAGGTCGCAAGCGTCGCCAACAGCGCCTTCATCGGGTGGTCGGGCAGCGGGGTCAAGGCGTCTTGTGCCCGGCGCGACCATTGTAAAGCATCTTGGCGGGTATCTTCGATCGCATGATGGGTTTTTAAGAGCTCCAGAGCCCGTGCAAGGTCACCCTCTTGCTGGTCGCCCTTTTCGATCGTGCGTTTCCAAAATGCCCGCTCATCGGCATTGGATTTCGCAACGGCTTTTATGAATGGTAAGGTCAGCTTGCGTTCGCGAAAATCATCTCCAATATTTTTACCCATCAGGTCAGGATCGCCGCTAACATCTAATAAATCATCGACGATTTGAAACGCGATTCCCAGAGCATCGCCGTAATTAAACAAAGCGGTTTGAACCGCTTTAGGGGCATTTGCAATCACCCCGCCGACTTCCGTCGCGGCTGAAAACAGGGCGGCGGTTTTACCTCTGACCACTTGCAGATAAATCTCTTCGTTGGTGCTCAGATCGCGCGAGGCGCTGAGTTGCAAAACTTCGCCCTCTGCGATTGTGGCGGAGGCGTTGGATAAAATGGCCAATACGTCAAGAGACCCAGTATCTACCATCAATTGAAAGGCCCGCGAAAACAGATAATCGCCCACCAATATGGATGATTTGTTATCCCAGAGTAGATTGGCTGTGGGTCGCCCGCGCCGCTGCGCGCTTTCATCGACAACGTCATCATGCAGCAAAGTGGCAGTATGGATAAATTCGACCGTTGCCGCCAAATGAATATGAAAGCCGCCCGTATAGCCGCAGATAGAAGCGCTTGCTAGGGTCAGTAAGGGGCGCAGACGTTTGCCACCTGCATTAATCAAATGCGCGGTCACTTCGGGAATGCGCGGCGCGTATTGTGAGGCCATGCGCTGTGAAATCAGCTCATTGACCTGTGCCATCTCTTTCGACAGCAAGTTTGCCAATGCATCTTGGGGTTTGGTCACGATGTTCCCTTGATCGCCCATTTTTCAGTTTCCTAAGCTCGACAAGGCGCAGTGATATTACTAAATGTAAGGCCATGCAAGAACTGCTCAGAAGCACCGACATCACTTTAATTGCCTATGCGCAGGCGATTCTGAAAGATGCGGAAATTGCTTTTTTTGAATTGGATACAAATACCTCGGTGCTTGAAGGATCTTTGGGGATTTTGCCGCGTCGTTTGATGGTGCGCGAAGACGATCACGCATCGGCGCTGCGCTTGATGATCGCGCATAAGATTGAGCTGCGATGACCTTTGATTCGGATTTGCATAGCCACGACCAGTTTCTAGGTGGCCGTTTGATGGTTGCTCAACCCAAGACAGGGTATCGCGCGGGGGTTGATCCTGTTTTGCTTGCCGCCTCGGTTCCCGCGGTCAGGGGGGAAAGCGTTTTAGAACTTGGTTGCGGTGTTGGCGTGGCCAGTCTGTGTCTGGCGGCCCGCGTCCCCGGCCTGGCAATAACCGGAGTTGAAATTCAGCCTGATGCCGCGATCCTTGCCTCCCAAAATGCGCAGCAAAATGGTTGCAAATTAACAGTTATCACGGCAGATCTCGCATCCCCTCCAGCCGCGCTACGGGGTGAAAACTTTGATTTCGTGATTGCCAATCCTCCTTATTTTGACCGCACGCAGAGCAGCCCCGCCCCGCATCAGGCGCGTGAACGCGCCCTGGGAGAGCAAACGCCATTGAAGATTTGGGTTAAGCTTGCCGCCAAACGGTTGCGCCCAAAGGGCTATGCCCATTTTATTTTTCGCAGCGAAAGGCTGCAGGATTTTATGGCTGTCTTACCCGATGATCTGGGCAGCTTACAGGTTGTGCCCATTGCACCGCGCAAAGGGCGCGAAAGCGGATTGATGCTTTTGCGCGCGCGCAAAGCCGGCCGAGCCAATTTTCGTCTGATGGCGCCTTTGATCCTGCATGAGGGCGATCGCCACCGCCATGATGGTGACACCTATACTGCTTTGGTCAGTTCAGTGTTGCGCAACGGCGCAGATTTGGTGTCGATCTGGGAATAGACTGAAGCGGCTCGGCGAAACTTCTCCTATTTTGCGAGAATAAATTTTTTCTAAGTGACAGGGTGATAAATTTATGCTGCCATCACAGCATGGCTACAAAGGAGGTTGAGCAATATGACAGTTGTTTCGCATGTGCGGGAACTAAGAAAAAAGCACCAAGCTTTGTCAGAGGCAGTTGAAGAGGCACAAAAATCCCTGGCGATTGATGACTTGCAGGTCGCAACCATGAAAAAACAAAAATTACGGATCAAAGAAGAAATTCACAAATTATCGAGTTGAGCTTTAGCCCTTTTTATTGTCGGTATTCCGTTCCTTTAGCCGGATAGATTGGCTTCTTCCAAAATATGAAATTGGCCGTTTCTATCCTCTCCCATTAAGGCAAGATGCGCGATAATAAAGGGGCGGTCCAACTCATGAGCCAGCAAATTCTTTAATGCTGGTATGATCGTTTCGCGCTGTAAAATGCTCAGGAACGACGTTAACGTAATGTGAAATTGGAACTCTTGAAGCACATAGGGATAGCCCCATTGGTGTAAAAGCTGGTTTTGGCGCGGGCTCAGGCCAGCGTTGCGGCGACGGTCTAGATCGCTCTGCTCTAAAGGCGCGCGAAACGGGTCAAACGCTTCCAGGCAGTGTTTGCCAAGCTCAAAGAGGGCAGCGGATTGCATTTGGGGCCTTAACGAGAGGAACCCGCCCCGTTCAGAGAGCATTAAATTGCCCGAAGCTGTTGGTTTTTGATGATTGCAAAAGCCGCGGAATGCGCTGCGCAGGGCGGTTTCACTCTGCGTTGTTTGCAGTCGAAAAGGGGCTTTTAAAGTTGCGTGAAGCCCATATTTCCGCGGTTTTTTTGTATAATATTCTCTGTCAGCCAGCGGCTCTGCAAATGCGTTTTCAGAGCTTATATATTGGCCCTTACGACAATCCCAGCCCAGCCATGCCCGTCCAAACTTGGCTAATGTTCCCTTGGGAACAAAGTAAATCGCATATCTTTTGAACATAGTTTGGTCGGTCATTTCGCTTTATTTGAACTTGAAGATTTGAGCCAAAAATCACGCGATTTCTTCACGATTAGGCCGATCGCAGCGTGTCACCCGGTGAAAGCGTTGGCGTCAGTTCAACGATTTTTTCACCCAATGTCAGGGCGCCCGAAATCCGATCGCAAATGATTTGTGCGGCCTGTCGGCCGATTTGCAAGCGACAGGCATCCATCGTGGCCAATTGCAGTGGTAGGCCTTGCAGCAATTCGACACCATTAAAGCCCGCTAAACCAATTTTTTGCGGAATATCGGCCTTTTGTTTCAAAAGATGCAACAGACCGCCCGCACCAATCATATCGTTTGAGAAATATAAAAAATCTAAATCCGGTGAGCGCATGAGCATATCATTGGTCATATCGCGCCCTTTCGCCAAGGCAGAGCCCCCCGAATAAAATTCTTTATCAGCGATTTCTACACCGGATTGCAAAAGTCTTTCTGAAAAGCCTTCAAAGCGTTTGCGGGCGCGATGGTCGAGAGGCATTTTTGTGCCCATAAATCCTATTTTGCGATATCCTGCATCCAGAATAACCTGCGCCATTTCGCGCCCGGCGCGCCGGTGCGAAATACCCACGGCGCAATCGGTGGCGGTGCCGTCAATATCCATAATCTCAACGATTGGTATTCCAGAAGATTGCAGCATTTTTTGCGACCGTTCAGAATGTTCTAAGCCCGCGATAATAACGCCAGACGGGCGCCATGACAGCATTTTGTATAATACGCTTTCTTCGGTTTCTGGCAGGTAGTTTGTGATCCCAATAACCGCTTGCAGCTCGGTATTTTCCAGAACTTCATTGATCCCCATCATGACTTCGGGAAAGACCATGTTGGACATGGACGGGATGATAACTGCGATCAGATTCACCCGTTGGCTTGCCAAAGCGCCGGCTATTTTATTTGGTACATAGCCCAAATCATGGGCGGCTTTGAGCACCTTTTCGCGGGTGGTTTGCGAGACATCGCCGCTGTCGCGCAGAACGCGGCTGACGGTCATTTCAGAAACGCCGCAGGCTTCTGAGACATCTCGTAACGTCAATGAGCGTGGTGGAGTTTTTGACACGTCGCGATTTCCTTTTTGGGCGTTCAGGTAAGGGTAGCCGAGAATTTCCTTCTGGATCAAGCTATATGCCTGTTTTTGTAAGACGCAAGGCGCCGCCGCTGCAAATGTTTTGAGTGGGCTTAACCAAGCCGGTCCATCAATAGGCTTTTCGGTGTGGATGGTTTTTTTGCCCTGGTCTTTTTTGCGCTATGGCGGTTCATTTGCTTGCCGGCGCTGAACGCGGCCTAGCGGGGCGCCTCATTGAGCACTTTGCGGGCTGCACGAAAACATTCTAAAGCCTGTGGCACGCCGCAATAGATACCCACAACATGAATAATTGCGCGAATTTCCTCTGGGGTCACGCCGTTATTTAAAGCGCCTTTACAATGCAGTTCCCATTCATGCATTTTGCCCAATGCCGCAATCATGGACAGGTTCATCATGCTGCGAGTTTTGGCATCAATCACATCATCGCCCCAGCCAAAACCCCAACACCAGGCGGTCATGGCTTCTTGGAATGGACGCGTGAGCTCATCGGCTGCAGCCAAGTTGGTCTCTACATACTCAGCTCCTAAGGTGGCTTTTCGCTGTTCTAAGCCTTTCAGAAAAAGGTCTTCGTCAAATAGGCTCATCTGTGTCTCCAAATCTTAATGTTGAGGGTCTGATGTGATGTGTCTACGCGGCACGATTGTCGATGACCAGCCCCGGCTGGCTGGCCCATATCTGCTAGCCCTATTCAAAATGCTTTGGGCTTTTGGCGGATGCCCTGCCGAAGAAAGACAGCATATCGAGGGTCTTGGCGCGATGTAAAGCCGGTCAACCCTCGTGACTTTTATCTGGCATTTCCCAAAATTCAAGCTGCGTAAAAAACGATGAGCGCAAATGCTGTTGAAAGACATTCAAGCCTGCGCTGAGACATATAAAAGACCCTGAGCAGGCCTCTGTGCCAGATTATAATAGTGATCTGTGCCTGTCGCGATAAAACCTCCCGCCACGCGGCATTTCATGAAATACAGGGCCTCAAAGCACCGTTGGGGCGGCGTGATATTCGCCGGTGGGATCAAGACTTGGATGGGGTGCAAAGCCAGAGTGTATCTTTTCGGGTGTCAAAAGACTGAAAGGGCCGCTGTTTAGATAACTCGGATCCAAATGGCCGTTATTAGGATTAGTCAAGGCTTATAATCGAGCCGCAAAATAGGCCCGCAGAGTTAATTGAGTTTGACATGGCAATCCCAAAATGTAGGGTTTTGGGGAAGAATAATCTTATTGGTTTTTGTAATGGCACGCCCGTTTGATTTATTATTGTCCGAACTTCGGACTGTTTATGAAAACCACCAAGAGCTGATGGCTTTTGCGCCGTTCTGCCAAGATGTCACAATTCAAGAGATCGAGCCAAATCCATTGCTATGCGGGCAGGGATTGGCACGCGAAACGAATGAATTTTTTGAAACGCAATATCAGACACTTTGTAAGGCTGTTGTGGCAGCAGGAGCTCAAGCGCATTGGCGCGAAACCTATAAACATACCAAGGTCGGGCAAGATTTTTTAGATCGATTTGGGTGTTTTACAATCATTGGTCCAGAAGGAGGGTTTCAAAGTGGCCAACTTTGGGCATGGGTCGTATATATGCCACCCCGTCTATATTACCCATGGCATGAGCACCCAGCCGAAGAATGCTATTTGGTGATTGCTGGAGAGGCCGAGTTTATGCGGGCTGGGCAAGCGCCGCGTTTTTTACATCCCGGAGATGTTATTTTTCACGCCGCGCAGCAACCGCATGCTTTGCAAACACATGAAGCTGGGGTGTTGGCGCTGGTGTTTTGGCGCAACGGCTTTGGTATCTTGCCCGTGCTAAGCGAAGATACGTCATAAAGCGCATCACAAACTTTAAGGCCTTCCCTATGGCAGGCCGTAAAAATTTCAAAATATAAAGCGTGTGGCTGCAATGGTGTGGTGGTACGAACTTCAAGAGAAAAACGATGATCAAAAACATTCAAATTCTTGGCCTAGTGGGCCTAGCAACAGTGAATCCTATCTGGATCACGCTAAATCGATTATCAATGTCTCCAATCATAGTTTCATTACTTTTAATTCTTAACTGGCTTGGGATTTCATATTTGATAAAACAGGCGATCAAATAAATACGACAAATACCTCTTAAATAATGACAAAGTGGATATCATCTTTCGCCTAATGCGCTAAAAACGGCATCCACAATAGGCGCGAAGAAATAACTGATAAGCCGTCGTTTATCCGTTGTGATATCTACAGAGGCTGTCATGCTTGAACAAAGGGCAAATTGATCTGATCCACTCATCAACTTGTTTTCCTGGGGGGTGATACGCACTTCAAAAGACCAGACACCTTTTTTGCTTCGGTTGAATCAGCCGCCACATCAGCCACTATACCCGTTAAAAATCCAAAAAGCTCTGATGGGTAGGCATCTAGATTGATATTGGCCTGTCTAATATCAGAGGGAGAATTGGCTTGTTAAAGTTTACGATCCTCAAGATGGGTGCATGGGATAAAGCAGATGCAGCAGCCTGATAATCCAGATGCAAGCCTTTCAGGCTGGCATTGATTGTGCTAACACATACCACCAATAGGCTGAACGGCCCCGTGGCTCAACTGGATAGAGCAGCCCCCTCCTAAGGGGCAGGTTACAGGTTCGAATCCTGTCGGGGTCACCATTCTTTACAAGAACGTTTTATAATTTTTTGACGTCATGGGTAAATATGAAGAGGTTTCCTAGAACGATCCTTGTGAACCCCGCAAATTTTTCTTACGCCTCGCGCATTCTTTTATAAATTGGTTGAAGAGTATTGCCAAAGTAACACCTATTAGAACACCCATAAGATCCGGCCAAAATTCTGAGAAATCGCCAAACCGGTTTACATAGCATTGGATGCGTTCGATAGCGCTGCAAAAAACCAGCGCCAGCGGTGCCATCACCAAGCCGCTTTTCAGACGCACCATCAGCATAGGCATTAGCAGCACGGCAAAGCCTGCGGTGTGAAACAGCTTATCGACACCCTGAGATGCAAGTTTGCCGGTCCAAGGTGTTGGGGTTGCGCCCGCGATCACAACTGCAATGCACAGCGCAGTAAAAAGCGCAATATTTTGAAGATTATCGCTACGTTTTATAAATGACACCATAGCGTGACCCGACATGAATATGCGCGCTATCGGATCCTCAGCTGACCGTAAAATGCCTATTTTATTCTTTTTGGCGTTTGAGGCTTTGATAGCAGCGCAAGCGGTTTAAGCCTGCGGGCGGGTGGGCGCGTTGTTGCGACGGTTTGAGATCTTTAGGGGTTGCCACCGAGTTCTGAAAACTTTATCCACGATCCTACCTCGGGGCGCCTTTTTGGCTGAGACGCATTTTGCGAACCCGTCGAACCTGAACCGGTTAAGACCGGCGGAGGAAAGGTCAGCTTCACGCTACACGCTCTCCGCCCGTCGCAAATATGGAGAGAACATGAAATACTTCACATTCGCAGCGGGTCTGTTCACTGCCAGCATGACGTTGGCGCAGACACCGATACTTACAATTTATGCACCAGATTATTTTGCGTCAGAATGGGGGCCAGGGCCTGCGATTGAGGCCGCTTTTGAGGAAAGCTGCAGCTGCGACTTGCAGTTTAAAACCGGCGATGTCTTGTCACGGATCATTCTGGAGGGTGAACGCACCGAGGCAGATGCGGTGATCGGTTTGAATACAGATATTACCAAGAAAGCGCGCGAAACGGGTCTGTTTGCGAGCCATGGCCAAGACAATGCGCAGCTTACATTGCCGATAGAGTGGAGCGATGAAATATTCTTGCCGTTCAACTATGGCCATACTGCTTTTATCTACAATACCGAAAAAGTAGCCAACCCGCCCGCGTCTTTTGAGGCTTTGGTGAATTCTGGCACAGACCTGAGCTTGGTAATCCAAGATCCGCGCAGCTCAATCTCGGGCTTGGCCTTGGTACTTTGGGTGAAGGCCGTCTATGGTGAGCAAGCAGAAGCAGTTTGGCAAAAGCTTGCGCCGAAAATTCTAACCGTCACCAAAGGTTGGTCAGAATCCTATGGGCTGTTTTCAGATGGCGAAGCCGATATGGTGCTCTCTTACACGACCTCACCCGCCTATCATATTGTGGCAGAAAACGACCTTACCAAAAAGGCAGCAATATTTCCTGAGGGGCATTATTTCATGGTCGAGTTAGCGGCGAAAATAGCATCCACAGATGTGCCCGATTTGGCGGATGCGTTTTTGGCTTTCATCATGACGGATCAATTCCAAAACATAATTCCAGAGGGCAATTGGTCTTTGCCTGCAGCCCTGCCAAAATCGCAGTGGCCGCAAGCGTTTCAAGACTTGCCTTTGCCTGAAAAAGTGTTGTTCTATTCTGAAGAAGAAGCGGCAAACCTGCGAAAAGAGACGATTGAGGAATGGCGCCGCGCTTTGTCCAAATAAGCACTGGGGCGCTGATTTGTAGCTTTGTACTGCTGCCGCTTTGGGCGGTTTGGCGTCAGGCGGATGGGCCTACCAGCTTGGGGCCTGCAGATTGGTCAGCTTTGCGCTTTACCATTTTGCAGGCCGCGCTTTCGGCGCTCTTGTCCACTTTATCCGCGGTTCCGCTGGCGCGTGCGCTTGCGCGCGCGCAGTTTTGGGGCCGCGCTGCGGTGATTAGGCTGATGGGCGCGCCTTTTATTTTGCCCGTTATCGTTGCCATTCTTGGTTTGATTGCGGTTTTCGGTCAGAATGGTTGGCTTAATGCCGGTTTGCGCAGCTTGGGCTTTGACGGCTTTTCGATTTATGGGCTGCAGGGCGTATTGTTGGCGCATGTGTTTTTTAATTTACCCCTTGCCACGCGGATGATTTTATTGGGCTGGGCAACAATCCCCCAAGAGCGTTTGCGGCTGGGGCAGAGCTTGGATCTTCGCGGTTTTGCGCGGTTTCGCTTGATTGAGTTTCCGATGCTGATGACGGTTTTGCCTTCGGCCGCGGCGGTCATCTTTGTGATTTGTTTATCAAGTTTTACCGTGGCGCTGGCTTTGGGAGGGGGGCCCAAATCAACAACGTTGGAATTGGCGATTTATCAAGCTTTTCGTTTTGACTTTGATTTCGCAAAAGCCGCTCTTTTGGGGCTGGTGCAATTGGGGCTGTCTGCATCGGCTGCCGTTTTCGCGCTGGGCTTTGTCTGGGGGCATCAGCTGGGCATTGGGCTTGATCGTCCAATTGCGCTGGGCCGCCACTCTACCTTGCAAAAATATCTAGATGGGGTGGTGATTGGCGTGGCCCTGCTATTTTTAGGCCTGCCTTTGCTATTGGTCTTGGGCAATGGGCTTGCCAGCGTAACCAGCCTGCCGGCTGCCGTGTGGATGGCGGCGCTGCGCTCGGTTTTGATTGCTTTGGGGGCCACGGCGCTGTGCATGTTGCTGTCGCTTAGTTTGCTCAACCGCAGTGGAGAAGCCATCGCAACTTTGGGCATTACGGTATCGCCGCTTGTCTTGGGGACCGGTTTGTTTTTGATTGCTCGGCCTTATGTGAACCCGTTTGAGATTAGTCTTTGGGTAACGCTATGTGTGAATGCTGTTATGTCATTGCCCTTCGCGGTGCGTATTTTACGCCCGGAAATGAGCCAGGTGGACGCCAATTTCCGCTGGTTATCGGCTTCTTTGGGGCTGTCTAGGTTGGGGTGGTTACGCTGGGTGGTTTGGCCTAGATTACGGCGCCCATTGGGATTTGCAGCGGGATTGACCGCGGCCCTGTCGATGGGCGATCTGGGCGTTATCGCGCTGTTTGGCGATGCCGAGCGCGCGACCTTGCCGCTAAAGCTATATCAATTGATGGGGTCGTACCGTATGGAGCAAGCCGCGGGCTGCGCCAGCCTTCTTTTAATATTAAGTTTTGGATTTTTCTGGATATTTGATTTTTTAGGGCGTCGTAATGCTTGATTTGCAAAACTTAAGAATCCGTCAAGGCAGTTTCCAGCTGACCGCCTCTTTGCGTGGTTTGGATGCAAAAATTTATGCCATTATGGGCCCATCAGGCGCTGGAAAATCTACTTTCTTGGCCGCGCTTGCGGGGTTTTTGCCAGTGTCTTCTGGCACCGTGCTCTGGAACGGGCAGAATATCACCGGGCTGCGCCCGGCAGAGCGGCCTATGGCGATGCTGTTTCAAGACAATAATTTATTTCCGCATCTTAGCGCGGAACGGAACGTGGCTTTGGCGCTGACCCAGCGCCGATATCTGTCATCGATCCAACAAGAGCAGGTGAAGGCAGCGTTGTCACGCGTGGGATTGAGTGGCTTTGAAGCCCATAAGCCCGGTGAATTATCAGGGGGGCAGCAAGGCCGCGTGGCGCTGGCGCGAGTGCTTTTGCAAGATAAACCAATCCTTTTATTGGATGAGCCCTTCACCGCATTGGGGCCTGCTTTGAAAAATGAGATGCTGGATTTGCTGCAAACGCTGGCGCAAGAGCGGCAGGCTACGGTGCTGATGGTGACGCATGATCCCAACGACGCGCTGCGGATCGCTGATGAGACATTGCTGCTAAGCGATCAAGTGCTCAGCCCACCCCAACCGACGCAGCAAGTGATGGCAAGCCCACCGAAAGCCTTGGCCGCTTATCTTGGGTTAGAGTGATAAAAACAAAGCTTAGCGGATCCTGCCCTATGCGATATAGTGTAAAAGCTGTCGATTATTTTGGTCTTTTGCCGCCACAAAACATATCGATCATCCTTTTAAGCAAGCTTTTAGAAGGCGCGGTTTTACTCAAGTGGCTTCAAGTTAGGGCTTGTTGAATTTAATCTGGTCAATAGATTAGGCTGGGCAAAGCCTCGGATGGAGCTGGTTCAAACCGCCCATCGTTTTGAATAGGGAACTTATTATGCTGACCAATGAAACGCGTCTTGCTGACTGCGCCCGCCTTAGCGATTTTTGCCGTTTTATTTTAGAAAAAGCTGGGGCAGATCAGCCAAGCGCGCTGGCGGCGACGCGCGCAATGATGCATGGCTCTGTGCACGGTATCGACAGCCATGGCGTGCGTTTGCTGGGGCATTATGCGCAGGCGTTTCAGGGGGGGCGATTGAACATTGCGCCCAAGATTGTGCTGGATCAAACGCGCAGTGGCACGGCGCTGCTGAATGCTGATAATGGGCATGGGGCGGTGGCCACATTTGCCGCGATTGATCATGCTGTGGATCTTGCGCAGACATCTGGGATTGCAGCGATCGGCATTCAAAACACCTCGCATTTCGGACCAGCCGGTGCTTTTTCGAAGGCGGCCGCGGATAAAAATATGATCGGGATTGTGTTTGGGAATTCCGATAGTTTCGTACGATTATTTGATGGCGCTCAGCGCTTTCATGGCACCAACCCGATTTCAGTCGCGGTGCCGACGGCCGAGCCAAACCCGTGGCTGTTGGATATGGCGACCAGCTCTGTTCCTTATAATCGGGTTCAATTACACCAATCGTTGCAACAGGATTTACCGCAGGGCGTGGCATCTGATCCGCAAGGCATAGATACTGTGGATCCGAATATTGCCGAAATGCTGACCCCGATAGGGGGGGCTGATTTTGGCTTTAAAGGGGCTGCGCTGGGCGGTTTGGCCGAAATCTTTTCAGCGGTGTTGACGGGTATGAAGTTGAGCCCCGATATCGCCCCTATGGCGGGCCCTGATTTCACAACGCCGCGGGGCATGGGCGCTTTTGTGATCGTGATAGATCCCAATGCCTTTGCAATAGGAGAGGTGGTCCGCGCTGGAATGCTTCGGTATTTAAAGCTTTTGCGCGGGTCAAAGGCGCGAAAGGGGGCCAGCGTTATGGCGCCGGGTGATCGCGAATGGGCGCGGGCGGCTGGGCGCATTGAGCAGGGCATTCCACTGGATCCTCTCTCAGTCAAAAGCTTCACGGATTTGGCGATAAAATGGGATACCAACCTGCCTTGGTGATCAGCTCTATATATGCTGCTAAAGCTTAAATCGAGCGCAATAGCGGTTTTGGATGTCTGAAAAATTTAACCGGCAGGGCGCGTGCCTGCCACGCATCTGGGGGTTGACCTTGCTGCAAGCATCCCATCCATTTCGAACCCGCAGGGTGAGAAACTATATCAAAATATAACGCGCGTTTATGTGAAGCGCTTATATCGTTTCTTAGAGTCACGAAACGCGTGGAATTTTAGGCAGTGTATTACAGAGCTTTTGCTGGCACTGCTGTTAGAAACTTTTACTTTGAAATTTTTATATTTTTTACTATGGTTTTCCCTCTGACGGGAAACAGCGTGCCGACTTATCGATATTGATCAAAAATTTAGGGAGAAGTTCGAATGGCGCAGATGATGAACTGCATCAAATTCAAGCCAAAAGTGGGCTCACATGATGCGCTTTATACGGCCATTGCGATATATCTTCGCGATTACCCTTTGCCCGATACGGTGCGCCTGTCAGCGCATGATATTGGAGATGGTGAACATGCACTGATCGGGTTTTGGGATGATCTTGAAGATCTTGCCGATGTTTTATCCAACCGCATTGACAATCGCTTTTCAGATGTGATCAAGCCTTTTGTAACCTCTTATCCAAGTGGAGATGAGTTCCAAAGTTTTTCAGGTCCTGGCATTGATTATAACGCCTTTCTCGAAAGTGAAGGTTAACCGGGGCGTTTTATGAAGGTTTAACCTTAGCCGGTGGTTTGCCGTTGCCGTTGCGGGCGCATGTTTTGCAATGCCAAAACCACAACGGAGCCTGCACAACGCAGCGCATGGGCTGGGCTGCTTTCTGCAATTTAAACCAGAGATTTCTAACAAGTCAAAACGATAGCAATAAACCGTTTCAGGGTTGGTTGATCATTGAGATTAGGGCAGGTGAATGAATAATTTAAGCAATGGTCTGATGCTGGCGCTGGCAGGGGCTCTTTTATTAACACCCGATACGCTTTTAATGCGCCTGTCCGGATTGGATGGTGGAGCCATGTTGGCGTGGCGCGCATGTTTGGCTGGATTGGTGTTTTTATCGATTGGGCTGATCGCGCGCTTTAGGGAAGAAAAAGAGAACCGCGCGCGCGTTGCGTCTTTTGGGTTTTGGTCTTTGGTGATTTGCCAGATTGGAAATGCCTCATTCTTTGCCTTTGGAATCGCGCTTGCGCCCGTGGCTGTGGTTTTGTTGGCCGTTGCTACCGTGCCGGTTATTGCGGCTTTGCTGGGTTATTTTCTGTTGGGGGAACTGGCGGATCGCCGCGTTTGGGCAACCATAGCCTTGGTGTTTTCTGGAATTCTTATGTCGGTTATTGGCGATATCGAACGGGGTATGAATATTGATTTTGAAACGCTTTTGGGGGCGTGTTGCGGGCTTGCGGTCGCCGTCAGTCTGGCCTTTAATTTTGTGATTATTCGGAAAAATAAAACTGTGCCATTTGAATTAGCGATTGGTCTAGGCGCGTTGATCGCGGGGTGTACCGCCTTTTATCTTTGGCCCGCGGCTTGGCAGGTGAGAGGCGCGAGCCTAATCTATATTTCGGTCACCGGATTGATTATTCTACCCGTTTCTTTTTTCTTGCTGTCAAAGGCATCGCGGCTGACATCGGCAGCCAATGTGAGCATGATTATGCTGTTAGAAACGGTTTTGGGCCCTTTATGGGTTTGGCTTGGTATCAAAGAAACGCCGAGCCCGCTGACCTTGTTTGGTGGTGTTTTGGTGGTAGGGGCTTTGGGGTTTTTTCTCTACAGACAAGCAGATCTGCCTGCCCTTGAGCGGGCAGGCAAATAACAGCTTGGGACGTTGCGCTTTATATCCCTGAGGCGATTAACTGGTTTACATTTTGAATGAACGATGTGGGATCTTCGGGCATTTCACCATCTAAAATGCGCGCTTGTTGAAACAACACTACAGCCAGCGCATCTAGGCCCTGATCGGTTTCTTCGGTCTGTGCCTTTAGCTTTTGCATTATCGGATGCGTTGCGTTCAGTTCCAACACTTTGGCACTGCCCGTATAATCCGGGTTTTGCGCTTTCATGATGCGCTCGAGGTTGAAATCAAGGCCTCCATCTGCGGCGACCAAGCGCACCGGGCTTGAGGTCAGGGAGCTGGACACCCGAATATCCGACACTTTTTCACCCAATGCAGCTTTCAGTTTTACGATAACATCAGACATATCGGAATTTGGATCTTCGGCTTCATCCGCGTCACCCTCTTTGGCGAATTTGGACAGGTCGACGTTTTCGCGTGCAATAGAGACCAAAGATTTTTCTGAATATTTCGGACTTGTTGAAATCCAGAACTCATCGATCGGGTCGGTCATCAATAAAACGTCAATGTCTTTTTCCGCAAAGCCTTCAATATGTGGGCTACGCTTTGCGGCTTTAACAGAGTCGGAGGCTAGGTAATAAATATCGTTCTGGGTCTGAGGCATCGCCTCGATATAGTCTTCAAGCGAAATCATCTTATCTTGCTGTAAAGAATAAAACCGGCAGATTTTCAAAATGCGGTCGCGATTATCCGCATCCTCATAAATGCCTTCCTTCAAGACGCGGCCGAAATTTGCCCAAAAAGCTTCATAGGCTTGCGGGTCCTTTTTAACCTTTTTGCCCAATTCGGACAGCACGCGCTTGGTTACGGCTTTGCGAATTTTAAGCAGCGTTGCATTATGCTGTAGCATTTCCCGACTGACATTTAGATCAAGGCTCGCCGTATCAATGATGCCGCGCACAAAGCGCAGCCATTCTGGAATTAGATCTTTCAATTCTTCGGTGATGAACACGCGGTTTACATAAAGCTGGACTTTTGTTTTGCGTTCTGGGTCAAAAAGATCAAAAGGCTTTTGGCTTGGTAAAAACAGCAGGTTGGTAAATTCCACAGCGCCTTCGGCTTTGTTATGAAGGGTCAAAAACGGCGTGTCATATTGGCCGCTATGGTTTTGATAAAAATTATTATACTGCTCTTGCGTGATGTCTTTTGCAGGTTTTGTCCAAAGCGCCTCCACTGAGTTTATCACTTCAGAGGTTTGATCGTCTTTCACCAATCGGATTGGATAGGCGATATGATCTGAATATTTCTTTACGAGGGTTTGGATTCGGATGTCCTCCAGAAATTCTTTCGCCTCTTTTTTAAGATGCAAAACAACCGTGGTGCCAACGGTGTCGCGCGCGCTGCTTGCGTTGATTTCATAGCCGGATTGGCCGTCGCTTTGCCAAGAATACCCTTGATCCTGACCTGCTTTTAATGTGTGCACTTCCACTTTATCGGCCACCATGAATGAGGCGTAAAAGCCAACGCCAAACTGACCGATAAGACTTATTGCATCCTTATCTTTTTCCGCGGCCTGTTCAATTTGTTCGATAAAGGCTTTGGTGCCAGATCGGGCGATTGTGCCCAGAGCTTCGATCAAATCTTCCTGATCCAAGCCAATACCGCTATCGCTGATCGCGATGGTTTTGCGTTTTTTATTCAATGCAATCGAAATCTCGGCCGCATCGGAGCTGAGCAATTTGCTATCCGTCTGACCTAGATATTGCCGCTTGTGAAGGGCGTCTGACGCGTTGGAGAGGAGCTCTCTCAAAAAGATTTCTTTGTTGGAATAAAGTGAGTTGATAACGATGTTTAGTATTTTTCCGGTATCGGCTTCAAATTTGCGCGTGGTGCTCGCCATTGGGGGGTCCTTTGGTCAGATGACATATCGTTGGGGGATGTAATCATTTTGGGCCATTGTTCAATAACCCATCGGCCTCTGGCATTAAATTCTTTGCATTAGTTTGAGCTGCTAGTTTACAGGCTGGTGTAATGCTGAATATGCCGCGCGGTTCAACGTTCCAGCTGCGCTGGCAGAGGAGCCTTGAGGCAGTTTTTACAGGCCGAGTGTTTGCTTTTTGTCGAACAGTTCGGACACGGAGAGATGTAACATCTTCGCAGCCAGTTCCACATCATTTTCGGCGGCCACTAAGGCCGCGGCGACCACTTTGCGCTCTACAGTTTTTAAATGCTCTGCAATCATCAGCTTGCCATTTGATACAAAAAAGCTTCGGTAATCGGTTACAGAGTCCAGCGGTGATCTGTTCGACTCTTCGGCTTTCAAGGCTTGCTGCGCCGGAGATCCTTGGTCATTTAAGCCTTGTTCATTCTGTTCACGCAAAACCTGTTGCACTTGGATTGCGTTGATCGCCTGACCACCCGAGCGAATAATCAAACATTCGATAACGTTGCGCAGCTGGCGCACATTTCCGGGCCAAGAGAAGGTTTTCAGCAACCAAAGCGCATCACCTTCAAGCTCAAATTTCATATTTGACTGACCTGAAAGGGTCAGTTGCTGCGCCAAATGATAGACGAGGTTTTCAATATCACCGGGGCGATCTTTCAGTGCAGGCACGCGGATCGGGAAGGCGCTGATTCTGAAAAATAGGTCTGATCGAAAATTTTTAAGGACAACCTGCTTATATAGATTTTTATGTGTTGCGCAGATCAACCGGAAGTCCACTTCGATTTCGCGCGATGAGCCGACCGGTGAGAAGCATTTGGTTTCCAAAGCCCGCAACAATTTCGATTGTAAATCAAGCGGCATATCGCCGATTTCATCTAAAAAGAGGGTTCCGTTATGTGCCTGTTCAAACTTGCCCTTGTGGGTTTTGATTGCGCCTGTAAACGCGCCTTTTTCATAGCCAAAAAGCTCAGCTTCGAGCAGAGATTTGGGAATAGAGGCGCAATTCACGGAAATCAACTTGCCAGATCTACCTGATAAATCGGCCAAGGATTGAGCAACGACTTCTTTGCCAGATCCGCTGGGACCAAGGATTAATACTGGGATATTATGTTCGGCGACATCGATCACCGATTTGCGAAGCGCCATCATAGCGTCTGAAGACCCCACAATATTGCGGGACAAATTATCCACGAATGACATCGTTGACCTCTACAAAACCTACCTTTACGTGCTCGCTTGCTCTCATTCTAACGATAAGATGCAAAGTTAGCGCCTCATTTAAAAAGTTATGATATTTACGGATGGAGTTCAGTAACCAGTTGGGATAATTTTCCGGTCCATTGGGCGATGTTTTTGAATAATTCAATACTTCCGGATGGGATTTGGGGTGATTTTCGATCGCGGAACATGAAACAATATTTCAAACGATACGGCTATAATGCCTAATGCATGTCGCCCTGTAAGCTCATGAAAAACATTATAATTTTTTGCATAAAAATTATTGCCGTAAGTTTTCTTCCTCGTCTTTTCTTAGTGTTTTGGAGGCATGATACTAAAATTGCTCGATTAGTAGTAAACTTGCCAGAAAGCGGGTAATTCCTACTATATCTTGTGGTTCAATGGCGCAGCTTGGTTTCTAATTCTGCTTCCTCGCGCAACACAGATAATACATCTGCGGTATAGGCGCGCCGTGTTGCGGGCCCGCGCGATGGTAAAGGAGCGTGTTGCGCCGCTTGGTTTTTGATTGCGTAATTTCTGCGTGCGGGCACAAAATTTTGCTTCCACATGTGCGTGCAGCTGCTGCACATCACGACGCGGTTTTTACTGGGAATTTTGTCTTTAGGGATCCTGTAACCTGATCCACATTTCGGGCAAAGCAGATGCATTTAAAATGCTCCTTGGTAACACGCTGACATTGTTATCTTTTTTGCTCGATTAAGCTGTGGATAACATCAGCGATGTGATTTGGCAAATATTTTGAAGCGGAGGGTATTGGTAAAGGTTTGTGTGGCGCGCCTGTGTTCCTTCTGTCGATATAAGCAGGTTTGTACCCTGCAGAGTGAATATGTCTTTCTCACCCTCTTCAGCAAAATTTGGGCCAAGCTGGCGGAGTAAGTTTGAAAAACTGAGATAGGGCTTTGCTTTACGCAATATGTCGTGGTGCCAAAAGCGTTAGGGTTAGGGTTCGCGCCAATACGGGCTTGCCAAAGATTATGGAATCGGGTTTCTCGCGTTTATGGATTGTCCGGATCTTTTCAATGAAACTGAAGCTTGGCAGGCTGGCTTTCAGCAAGTTGCAGGCGTTGATGAGGTGGGGCGTGGCCCTTTGGCAGGCCCGGTTACCGCGGCTGCGGTTATTCTGAACCCAAAGGCCATTCCCGATGGGTTGAATGATTCAAAAAAGCTGAGCGCAAAACGCCGCGAAAGCTTATTTGAGCAGATCCAAGCAACCTCAATTGTCTCTTATGCGCATATTTCCGTGTCGGTGATTGATGATATCAATATCCTGAATGCCAGCCTCTTGGCGATGAGAACGGCGGTGACAGGGCTTTCCATGGCTGCCGATTTCCTCTTGATTGATGGCAATAGAGCACCTTCTGATTTGCAGATGCCGCATCGTACGATCATCAAGGGGGATGCGAAATCCTTATCCATCGCAGCCGCTTCGATCATTGCCAAGACGGAGCGCGACCGTTTGATGAAGGATTTGGCGGCCTCATTTCCCGGTTATGGCTGGGAAAGAAATGCAGGCTATCCCTCAGCAGAGCATAAATCGGCCCTTCAGCGCCTTGGTGTGACCCCACATCATAGGGTTTCTTTCAAACCTATACACAACATCTTGTATCCCAAAAATAAATAACCCTTTGATTCAAAAAAGAAATTGACGACGAATCAGCTTTGATTCATTTTACTGCCAAGAAAAGAGCGCAAATATGCGCCGGTTCAAGAGGCAGAAAAATGAAGACAGTAACAAAGAAGGCGGCCGCCGGGTTGCCGGTGAACAGTATTTTGGCGGGCGATTGCATCGAGGTGATGAACAGCCTGCCGGCAGAGTCAGTTGATTTGATTTTTGCAGACCCTCCCTATAATCTCCAGTTAAAAGGTGATTTGCATCGCCCCGATAATAGCCGGGTTGATGCGGTGGATGATGCTTGGGATCAATTCTCTTCTTTCGCGGCCTATGACGCGTTCACGAATGCTTGGCTGAAGGCGGCCCGCCGCCTGTTAAAGCCCGATGGCGCCATATGGGTGATTGGTTCGTATCATAATATTTTTAGGGTGGGCGCCGCGCTTCAGAATCATAGCTATTGGATTTTGAACGATGTGGTGTGGCGCAAAGCCAACCCCATGCCGAATTTTCGGGGCAAGCGGTTTACCAATGCCCATGAAACAATGATTTGGGCATCAAAATCGGATAACTCGAAATACACGTTTAACTATGATGCGCTGAAAGCTTTGAATGAAGGTATTCAAATGCGCAGCGATTGGTTGCTGCCAATTTGTAATGGTCATGAGAGGTTGAAGAATGAACAGGGCGATAAAGCCCACCCGACCCAAAAGCCGGAAAGCTTGCTGCACCGCATTTTGGTGGGGTCCAGTCAACCAGGTGATCTTATCTTGGACCCGTTTTTTGGCACCGGCACAACCGGTGCAGTTGCGAAAATGCTGGGTCGTAATTTTATTGGCATCGAGCAAGAGGCGGCCTATCGCAAAGTGGCGGAAAATCGGATCGCGATGGTGCGTAAATTTGACAGCGAGGCGCTTCAGGTCACAACCGCAAAACGCGCAGAACCGCGAGTGCCCTTTGGCCAGCTTGTTGAGCGTGGCATGCTGCGCCCGGGTGAAGAGCTTCACAGCTTAAACGGGCGACATAAAGTTAAAGTGCGCGCCGATGGCACGTTGGCGACCGCCGATATTAAAGGTTCGATCCATCAAGTGGGCGCTGCGCTGGAAGGCGCGCCCAGCTGTAACGGTTGGACCTATTGGTGTTTCAAGCGCGAAGGTAAGAAGGTGCCCATCGATTTGTTGCGCCAACAAATTCGAGATGAAATGGGCAATCGGCCCAATTGACGCTGCACCGCGCATATAATTGAGCGCTAAGAGATAAACGTATTTGCCTGTGGCCTGAAAAAAGCCACCACCTCCCCGCTTTTAAAGCGGGGATTTTTTCAATTTGGCGGCGGGTTTGTACCTTTGTTATAAGGCTGCCAATTGCTTATTTCTGGATAATGCATGGCTCGCCATGCCGTCACTTTCGGATTCATGAATTTACGCCAAAGTCTGGGATATACTGCAATCATTCCCATGATCGGATAGCTGTAGGGTAGCTGCGGGGCCAGTTGCTTTGGATAGGTGTGCAACAAAGGATAGGCACGGGAAGGTTTGTAATGGTGGTCAGAATGGCGCTGAAGGTTGATCAGAAGCCAATTGGTTGCGCGGTGCTCTGCATTCCAAGAATGGTGTGGTTGAACCGCTTCATATCTGCCATGTCCCAAATATTTTCGGGTCAGGCCATAATGTTCCAGGTAATTTATAAGTTCGAGATGAAAAACAGCGATAAAGGCCTGAAAAGCAAATAGAAGGACACCCCAAAAACCCGCCAAACCATAGGCAAAGGCCAGCATGAGCAACTGTAGCATCCAGTAGATCCAAAACGGGTTTTTGAGATCATACCATTCACGCCCCTGCCGGGTGAGGCGCTGCGCTTCTGCGCGAAATGCAGAAAGGTAGCTTGCTTTTAAAACCCGGATAAAAAACCGATGCACGTTTTCATTATAACGTGCCGTAACAGCATCACGGGGGGTGCCTACATAGCGGTGATGCACCAAAAGATGTTCGCTGCGAAAATGCGAATAGAGCACCATCGCCATCAGTATATCGGCAAGCCAACGGTCGCTTCGGCGGGGCTGGTGCATAAGCTCATGCGCGTAATTGATGCCAATCGTGCCCGTCATCACGCCGAGGGAAAAAAACAACCCGCTTGTTTCCCAGCCATTTAGGTCAAGCGCTTTGTTAAAAGCGATAAGCCCGAATAAAATCAAAAATTGCAAAATTGGCCAGAGTATGAGGTTAAGCCGATGCCATTGTAACCGCATGTCTTTTTCGGATGGTGCGGGGTTTGTTTGTTCTTTGCCAAACACCGCGTCTAGCGCTGGAAAAACATACCAAATGGTGAAGGGAATGCTCAAAATCCAGAAGCCGCCAAGCAGCGCCGCAGCTATGATGATAGGCCCCATGGATAACCCAATCCAAAAGGGCAGGGCGGATTTAAACGCAGATGCCATGTTTGACTGCTTGTCCGATGTTCCAGCGATAACCTCAGCGGCAATTTGAGCCACCTTTGTGGCTATTTAATGGCCAGATCAAACACTTTTCGCATCACCGTTGGAAGATCCGTGGGGCGAAATTGCGCGCGGCCTAAAAATTCGCCGCGCTCTGGCGTCGTATGCATCAATATATCCGCTTTGCGAACGCTGAGATGAAGATGAAAATGGGTGAATGTGTGGCGCACTTCACCGGGCATCTTCTGCCAAGTGGCAGTGATTGGAGGTGCGGGAACAGGGGCGTCGTTCCAATCGCTGCCGGGCCAACCCAGCATCCCTCCTAGCAGGCCGCGCTCGGGGCGCCGCTCAAGCAGATAGGCGCCATCTTCGCGCCGGGCCACATAGGCAATGCCAAAGCGCGTTGGCTTGGGCTTTTTGGGAAGCTTCTTTGGCAATTGCGCCATGGTGCCGGCCCGAAAGGCGCGGCAAGGGTCCCGCCACGGGCACAGGCCGCAGGCTGGATTTTTTGGGGTGCAGATCGTGGCGCCTAAATCCATCACGGCTTGGGCGTAATCGCCGGGTCTTTCATGCGGGGTCAGATGATTGGCTTTTTCGGTCAGTTCGGGTTTGGCCGTAGGCAGCGGGGTATGGATATCAAACAATCGCGCCATCACCCGCTCTACATTGCCATCCACCACGGTTTCGCGCCGATCAAAGGCAATCGCGCCAATCGCCGCTGCCGTATAGGGGCCGATACCAGGCAGCGCGCGCAAAGCGGCATGATCGCTTGGAAAAGCGCCTGCATATTCTGCAGAGATGACGCGCGCGCATTTCAATAGATTGCGCGCCCGCGCGTAATATCCAAGACCGGCCCATTCGGCCATGACGGCTGCGTCTTGTGCTGCTGCAAGATCGCCAATCGTGGGCCAAAGCTGGGTGAAGCGCAGAAAATATTTTTTGACGGCGGCAACGGTGGTTTGTTGCAACATGATTTCTGAAAGCCAAATGCGATAGGGATCAGGCACCTGTCCGTTTTTGCGATCTTGTGGGGCTACGCGCCAAGGCATTTCGCGGGCATGAGCGTCATACCAAGACAGAAGATCGCTTGCTTTGGCGCTAGGCGGCATGATCTGCTTCACTTTTTTGTATAGGGGCTGGCAAGATCATTCGAAGGCCTTATGCTAGGGCTCATGTCGGTAAGCGAAAAAAAATCGGGCAAGAAACGTGCTATGCAGGGGTTTAAGCAGACCTCTGCCTTGTTGCAATCCCACATTCGAAAACTGGGCGAAAGCCGTGGGTTTGCCCAGCCCCGCGTGCTGACCCATTGGCGTGAGATCGTTGGCGAGGATCTTGCCGATGTGACCTACCCGACTGAGGTCAGTTACGCCAAACAAGGGTTTGGGGGCACGTTAACGATACTGACAATGGGCGCGCATGCCCCGATGATCGAAATGCAAAAGGAAAGCCTACGCCGCCGCGTCAACGCCGTCTATGGTTATAACGCAATTCGACGCATTCGAATTACGCAAACCTCCGCGCATGGCTTTGCCGAGGCGCAAGCCGTCTTTGCCCCGCAATCCAAGCCAGCGCCACAACGCGCGCACAAAGCCGCAGAGGAACAGGCGCAAACCCTTGCAGAGCCGGTGCGTGATGCAAACCTGCGCCGCGCTCTTGAACAGTTGGGGCAGAATGTTCTAACACAGTCTCAAGAAAAGAAATAAATCGAAAAATAAGGATAAAAAATGCGCAAATTTGCTTATATGTTTGTGGTGTTTGGCCTCGCGGTCGGGCTGGGGGTTTGGCTGAATCAATCCCCCCAAACGGCTGCTTTGGATCAAGAGTTTGCCCTGCCCTTCGCCGCAAACGCGCAAAGCAGCGATGCCGATGCGGGAGCAACCGAGATCATCGATATGGTACAAGGCGCCGAAGATGCCCCGATCACTGTGATCGAATATGCATCATTCACCTGCCCGCATTGTGCCCGCTTCCATTCTGATGTGTATAAGTTATTGCGCAAAAATTATATCGATACGGGAAAGATTAAATTTATTTTCCGGGAGGTTTATTTCGACAAATACGGCATGTGGGCGTCAATGATCGCGCGTTGCAGCGGCCCAGATCGGTTTTTCGGTATGACAGATTTGATCCTGAACAGCCAAAGCACATGGGCGCGGGCCGGAGATGATCTGGCAATCGTGGAAGCTTTGCGCAAAATTGGGCGTTTATCGGGCATGCAAGATGCGGCGTTAGACAGCTGTTTGCAAGATGGAGACAAACTTCGGGCTTTGGTGGGGTGGTACAAGGAAAACGCGCAGCGCGACGGTATCCAATCGACGCCGTCTTTCCTGATTGATGGACAGCCTTATAAGAACATGGATTATGAAGAGTTTGCTAAAATCCTTGACGAAAAGCTTTAGTTGGAATGACTGCACCTCTTGACGGGTTAAAGGTGGTTGAGCTTGCGCGGATTTTGGCCGGCCCTTGGGCCGGGCAAACCCTCGCCGATCTTGGCGCGGAAGTGATCAAGGTGGAAGCTCCAAGCGGGGATGACACGCGGCAATGGGGCCCGCCTTTTATTCAGCGGGAAGATGAAGAGACGGCCGCGTATTTCCATTCTTGCAACCGTGGAAAAAGAAGCGTTGTGATTGATTTTCGAACGCCAGAGGGGCAAGCAGATGTGCGTCGTCTGGTGCGGGATGCCGATATCCTGATTGAAAATTTTAAAGTCGGCGGATTGGCAAAATACGGGCTGGATTATGCCAGTCTTGCCAAAGAGAATCCGCAGCTGATCTATAGTTCGATCACCGGTTTCGGGCAAACCGGTCCCTATGCGCATCGCGCAGGGTATGATTACATCATTCAGGGGATGTCGGGCTTTATGTCGATCACGGGTGAGCCCGATGGCGCACCGCAGCGCGCGGGTGTGGCGATCACCGATATTTTCACGGGCGTTTACGCCACCACGGCGATCCTCTCGGCGATCCATATGCGCGCTAGCACTGGCCGGGGGCAGCATATCGATATGTCGCTTTTGGATACGGCGGTTTCTGTAATGGCCAATCAGGCGCTGAATTATTTATCAACGGGCACTGCGCCGGAAAGAACGGGCAATTATCACCCGAACCTAACGCCTTATCAGGTGTTTGACTGCGCCGACGGGCATATCATTATCGCCACGGGTAATGATGGCCAATATCATCGGTTATGCGGGCTTTTGGGCCTCGCTGACATGGCTGAGGCGCCAGAGTTTCTAAAAAATTCAGACCGGATTACAAATCGCGATAAAATGGTCTCGCAGCTTATGCAAAAGACAAAAACGTTTTCGAAAGATGCGCTGTTAAGCGCTTGCGAAGCTGCGGGTGTGCCCGCGGGTCCGATTAATGATATGGCACAAGTTTTTGCAGATCCTCAGGTGATCGCGCGGAAAATGCAGATTAATCTTGATGGTATTCCCAGCGTGCGCTCGCCCTTTCAGTTTTCTGAGGCATCGCTGAATTTAACGCGCCCCTCGCCGGGTCTGGGCGAATATGATTGACGCTTAAGCGCGGTTGAGGGCGTTTAAAAGATAGGCCTGCACGGCGTCGAACTCAGAGAGTTCAAGCCGTACGGGCACCGTTAGAATATCGCGTTTGAAAGCCTGCGGCAGGCGTACCGCGTCCTTTTCGGTGGTGACGAGTTGTGCCCCAAGCGCCCGCGCCTGATTTTGCAAGCGCTTGAGAAGTGCGGGAGTCAATGTTTGATGATCTCCCAAAGGCTGGGTGCCAACAATATGGGCGCCAAGGCGCTTTAGCGTTGTTAAAAACTTTTCGGGCTGGCCGATACCGGCAAAGGCAAAATAACGTCCTTCAGACCAGTCCAAGCCGGTTTGAAGCGGGGTAAGCCGGGCCGTGAAATGCCTGCACGGCACCATAGGTCCCCAGCTTCTGGCGAATATTGTTTGTGCGGTTTGCTCGCCAATTGACAAGAGGATATCGGCACGGCGCAAACCATTGGGCACCGTTTCGCGCAGCGGTCCAGCCGGAATGCAGCGGCCATTGCCAAAGCCCAATGCGGCATCCACCACTACGATGCTGACAGTTTTTTTGATCGAAGGGTCCTGGAATCCGTCATCCAACAAAATCACGTCGGCACCAGCTTGTTGAGCCGCTTCCACGCCCGCGCTGCGCGATTTTGCAACCCAAGTCGGGGCAAACGCGGCCAAAAGCAATGGCTCGTCGCCGCTTTCTTCTGCGCGGTGTCGCGCCGGATCAACGCGTATGGGTCCTGTAAGCGTGCCGCCATAGCCTTTGCTCAGAACATGCGGGTTTCGCCCCGCCGCTATTAACATGTTCAACAGGGCGATTACGGTGGGCGTTTTGCCCGTGCCACCGGCATTCAAATTGCCAATGCAGATTACAGGGCAGCAAGGTGTAAGCGAGGCCGGGCGCGCCACGCGCCACGCGGTGGCCAGCCCGTAAATCTGACCAAGCGGGGCGAGTATGCGCGCCGAAAATCCGGGGCGCTGCGGCGAATTATACCAGAAATTTGGTGCGTGCATACTCTGCTTTTAGCTGCCTAATTGATCTAGCGCCAGAGCTGTCAGCGCATCTGTGACTTCTGCGCCTTGTGATACCACGGTCCAAGCGGCGAGGCTGGTTTGCGCAGCTTGCTCTGGACCGCTCATCTGCAACACGGCCGTCGCCAATTCATTTGGATCGTTTACGCGTCGCAGACCGCCTGCTTCGTCTAGCCGGTCATAATCGGCCATATGTGCGCCAACAAATGGCCCAACGATAATAGCGGCGCCCAAGGCCGCCGCCTGATAAGGGCTTTGACCCTGCCCGGTTTCAAATAAGGATTGGCCTAAAAAGCATAAGGGGGCCAAACGAAAACATGATGTCGGGTCAATCTGTGCAGGGATCATGATTACATCAAGATTTTGACTGATCTCTAGACCGGTCTGCCAGAGCGCGGCGTTCAAATCGAATCCCTGTGCAAGGGCGAGGATTTGATCAGCCTCATCGGATGGGTGCAGGGCGATCAGCAACAGCATACGATGGGCTTGCCGCATGACCACGCGCTGGGCTTGCAAGACCGCTTTCAGCTCGCGATCCATCACATTTACGGCCAGCCAGGCAGGGCGCCCGCTGACCAACGCTTTTACAATGGGCGGATCCTCTTCGTGGGTTTCTGCTAAAACATAACCCTGCTGCAAAGGGCCATTAATCTTAATTTTTGACGCCACAACCCCTAATCTGGCCAGCAATGTAGCGGCTTTGGCATCAAGGGCATAATATGTTGAGAATAACCGCACTGCTTTTGCGATTGCCGGTGTGAACAGGGTAAAGCGTCGGGTTTTTAAAGCCTCTGCAGCATCCGCGACCAGCGTCATCTTACAGCCCTCTTTATGCAAGTCGCTTATGATTTTGGGCATCACATCTCCGCCAAGCCATATTAAGCTTTTCGGGTTGAAGCGTTGCACTAGGCTGCGCGCGGTAGAGCCGCTATCATTCGTGACCATTTGCGATGAGAGGCGGGGATGCAGAGTGAGCTGGTGCTTATTGTCCCAAGTATAGGTCAGCAATACTGTAACGTTTTGATGCTTTTGTAGAATCTGTTGTGCCAGATGCGTGGTGGCTCCTAGCATCTCTCGATTGGCGGCGTGCAGCCAAATACAGTTTTGCTTTTGATCGATTAGGCTGTCTGACTGTTCATCAGGCATCGTTACCGGCCTTTTTGACATGGGTTGAAACGGTGGTTCAATTGCTTTTTGGCCGGTTCGAAGGAATGAAAGATTATGGCCCGGTTCACCGTGTCTTATTAGGATATAAGGTTATGATAGAAAGCAAGATGGGTAAAGCGGGCGGCTGGCGCATTCTGCAGGCATAAAAAAAGCCGCTGCAAAAGCGGCGGCTTCCTTTGGTTCTGATTATATTGGGTTTAAAAGCCCAAGCCGTCATATTTCTGTTTAAACTTCGAGACCCGCCCGCCTGTGTCAAGCAAGCGTGCGCTTCCGCCATTCCATGCCGGATGCGCTGAGGGATCAATATCAAGCGCCAATGTGTCGCCCTCTTTGCCCCAAGTTGAACGCATTTGGACAACGGATCCATCTGTCATTTTTACATCGATGAAATGGTAGTCTGGGTGAATATCTTTTCTCATAGACCGGCTCCTTAGCTTTCAGCCGCGGCAGAAGGCGCGCGGTAGTTGGTTTGCTCGGCGATACGGGCTGATTTACCACGGCGCTCGCGCAAGTAATACAGTTTGGCGCGTCTTACTTTACCGCGACGTACAACCGTGATGCTGTCGATATTGGTCGAGAACAGGGGAAAGACCCGCTCAACGCCTTCGCCGAAGGAAATCTTGCGCACGGTAAAGGATCCGGCAATACCTTTCCCGTTATTTCGGGCAATGCAGACACCCTCGTAATTCTGAATTCTGGTTCTTGTGCCTTCTGTAACACGGTAGCCAACGCGAATCGTGTCTCCAGCTTTAAAATCGGGAATGTTCTTCCCGAGTGAGGCGATCTGTTCGGCCTCTATCTGAGCGATAATATCCATCGCTATCTCCTTTTTAATACGGTTTTATCCGTTATCTTGTGCGTGCCGCAGAACTCTTGATCTTTGCTCGGGTCCCTATCATTTGATAAGCCCGTCAGAGGGTCCGGTCATCATTGTTTGTGCCATTTGGCCGCGCATCGGTGAGGTGCCAGAGCTCAAAGCGGGCGTGGCGCAGGATGCGAGGGGCGTATAACAGCCATTTGCGGTTAGGATCAAGGGGTAATTCACCGCAGAGTTAGCTGCGAAGAGGTGGCAGGCTTGCCGCTTAGCTCCACAGATCCGCAGAGAGATATTTCAAACCGCTATCGCAGATTATAATGGCGATGGTTTCGCCTTTATGCGTGCGCTGTAAAAGTTTGGCGGCGGCAGCCAAATTGGCGCCTGCGGAAAAGCCCGCAAAAACCCCTACAAGCCGGGCTAAATCGCGTGTTGCATCTGTGGCGTCGTTGCCGCTGACGGTGAGATAGCCATCGATATCGCTAGAGGCAAGCGCGGCGAGCTGTTTCATGCCATAGCCTCCGCCTTGGATAGGATGCTGGGGCTGCATTGCGCCTTGGCCAGACAGCACCGCAGCGCCATCGGGTTCAACCACATAGCCTTTACAAGCAGGGTTAAACGCCTTGAGCGCCTGAATGGTACCCGCATAGGTGCCCCCGGATCCGACAAAATCGACAAAGGCATCAAGTTGCCCGCCGCTTTGCTGCCAAAATTCCGGCCCCGTTGTTGTCAGATGCGCGCCGCGATTTGCCGGATGATGAAATTGGTCTGCGCGAAAGCCGTTGCGCTCTGCCACCAATTGCTCTGCCCTTTCTTCAACCTTGGCGAGATCTGCCCCCGAAACCTGCCCCTGCTGCGCGCCGCGCACTTGATCGACCAAAATGACTTCTGCGCCTAAAGCGCGCATCATTCGCGCCCGCTCTGGCGAATTGCCGCGTGACATAACCGCGACAAACGGATAGTTTTTAAGCGCGCAAACGATGGCCAACCCGGTGCCCATATTGCCGCTTGTCAACTCGATAACGCATTGTCCCGGTTGCAACGCGCCGCTGCTTTCGGCGGCTTCAATAATCGCTTTGGCTGCGCGGTCTTTTTTGGAAAAGCCGGGGTTCAAATAGTCAAGCTTGGCCAGAATGCGCCCGTCAAGTTTGTGATGGGCTACCCATCGGTCCAACCAAATCGCAGGGGTGTTTCCAATCACATCAAGCAAGGAGTGATGCGCCGGGTTTAAACCTGCCATGCTATGATCCTTTCCGATGAACTTTCGCATCGCGATTTTCCAGAAAAAGCGAATGCGCCTAAATCCGCGTTATCAGCGGCAGTTTAACCTTTTGGATCTTTTTCCCCAAGCGCATTTTGAAAGGCGGCCCATAGATCTGGGCGCTTTTCTTTGGTCACCTGATGCGACATCTCCTGCCGCCATTTGGCAATATTGATATGATGTCCTGATTGCAAAACATCGGGGATACTGCGGCCGTTCCAAAGCGCTGGCCGCGTATAATGCGGATGCTCTAGCAAGCCCGCCATATGGCTTTCTTCGGCGATGGAGGCCTCATTGCCTAAAATATCGGGTAAGAGGCGCACCGTCGCGTCGATCATTGCTTGAGCGGCGATTTCTCCACCGGTCAAGACAAAATCGCCCAGTGAAATCTCTTCCAGCTGGTAATGATCAATCACCCGCTGATCAATGCCCTCAAAGCGCCCGCATAGCATCGTGACACCGCCAGCATTTGCCCAAGCGCGGGCCCTTGCTTGCGTAAACGGCGTTCCGCGCGGCGACAGGCAGACCATTGCAATGGCGTTTTCTGTTGAGCCAGTGCCCGATCGAGCGCGGCGCCTGCAACATTGGGTTTCAGCACCATGCCCGCGCCGCCACCAGCGGGCGTATCATCGACATTTCTATGCTTGCCCTCTCCAAAAAGGCGCAAATCAATCGTATCGAGCGCCCATTTGCCGTCTTTTAACGCGCGGCCGGTCAGGCTTTCCCCCAAAACGCCGGGAAAGGCTTCGGGAAAGAGCGTGAGAATTTGCGCTGTCCAAACGCCGGCAAGCTGCGGCGATTGGGTCATCAAGGCGCGCGGTTGCGAATTTGCACTGATGGATTTACGCCCGTGGGATTTGCTTTGCTGGCTCATGGTAAATCCGGCAAAAGTCCATCGGGTGGATCGATGATAATCTTGCCTTGTGCCAGATCAACGGTGGGCACCGCAGCGCGGGTGAAGGGCAGCAAGATGCTGGCTTTCAAATTGGGGCCTTGAATTTCAAGCAAATCGCTGGCGCCGTGGTTCTGTACGGTAATAACATGGCCCCAATCTTGACCGCCGCTGTCAAAGACGTGCAAGCCTTCCAGATCGGCGTGATAAAACTCGTCATCGGGCAAGCTGGGCAGGCGGTCTCTTGGAACGAATAGTTTCACTCCCTTCAGCGCATCAGCCTGCTCTTTGCTGGTAATGCCGGATAGACGGCCGGTGAGGGCATTTTTGGTTCGCCCCGTCAGATGGACGGTGAAGCTCTGCGCGTTGTCTTGCGTTGCCAGCGGGGCATAGTCTTCCAAAGCGCTGGGGATAGCGGTGAAACTTTTCAGGCGCACGTCGCCATGCACGCCAAAGGCACCGGCGATCGCGGCCACGCAAATCATGTGTTCGGGCATTGATTACCTTTCACAAAAACCACTTTCCATATCACCACCAACGTGTTCGCAGCGGGCTTTGATCTCACCCCGCTCGTATAGAATGCCAGCAATGAAGGCAATTCCAAGTAAAATCAGCAATCGAAAAGGGCGAAAAAGCATCAGATATCTATGCGATCGAAAATTGGGCCATTTTTTCGCTCATGTGGGCATCAGAACTGGGTTAAAAGACGGTGGTGAAGCCTGATCTGACGAGAGAGTGATGCAAATGGGTGTTGCCCTGCCCATAATGATGTTCATGGACAAGGCTGTGATATAGAGGCGCCTAAAAAAGGCTGCTCGATTTAGCTTTCTGCCGCCTCAGCTGCAGGGGCCTCACTGCTGTCTTCTGCTGGGGTTTCCGCCTCATCGACGGGCGCTTCTTCCTCTTCTACTGCGGCGCTTGCCTCTGCGGCTTTTGCAGCTTTTTCTTCCGCACGATCCTGCATTTTCTTACCAGGGATCGCTTTTTTCGGGTTGTTGCGCTCTTTCTTTTCAATCACGCCGGCAGCTTCCAACATTCTTGATACGCGATCGGTGACCTGCGCGCCTTCGCTCATCCAATACTGAACCCGCTCTAGGTTCATTTTCACGCGGTCTTCGCTGTCTTTTGGCAGCAACGGGTTATATGTGCCCAGTTTTTCAACATAGCGGCCATCGCGTGGCATACGGCTATCAGCCGCGACAATGCGATAAAATGGGCGCTTTTTGCTGCCACCACGGGCAAGACGGATTTTCATAGCCATTTGATATTCTCCTTTAGAATGGCGGTTGGGGCAGAGCCCCTAGGATTGGTGTTCTTGGTGATGTCGAATGACTTCCTGAATAACGAAATTCAGAAATTTCTTGGCAAATTGCGGGTCGAGATCGGCCTGCACAGCCAAATCCTCAAGCCTTGCAATCTGCGCGGCCTCGCGCGTTGGATCTGAGGGCGGCAAGTCATGTTCGGCCTTTAATGTGCCTACGGCTTGGGTGTGCTTGAAACGTTCACCCAGCGTATAGATTAAGATAGCATCGAGCCGGTCGATACTTTGGCGATGTTCTTTCAGAACAGTGGCGGCTAATGTGACTTTATCGGTCATTCGGGTCTCCACAGATTGCGCATAGAAATCCGAAACCGGTATATCGGCCAGATTGGAACGATATATTTCGGCATCAAATCAGCGCCTCGGGGCTAGGATGGCGGTAGAGCATGTCTTCCCCCATATTCGAGTTGTAATATTTGCGCTCAAAAAAAGCGCCCATGCGTTTGGCCAATGCGATAGAGCGTTCATTGCCGGGCACAATATTGCTGGTCAAAGTGGTGAAGCCGAGATTTTCATAAGCCCAGAGGCGGGCCCGACAGGCCGCTTCATAGGCGATACCACGCCCCTCAAAGCCCTCAAAAACCACCCAGCCAAGTTCTGGCTCGGGCCAGGTTTCGGGGTTCCAGATGCCGCTGATACCGGCAATCTCGCCGGCTTTGGTTTCAATCGTGAAATAGCCATAGCCGTGAATATGCCAATGCCCCACATTCAGCGCAAACCAGCGCCATGCTGCGCCCCGTTCGGGCAGATGTCCAAACCCTCTGGAGCGGCGTTCATCTTGCAGGAAAGCAATTATCGGCTCAGCATCCTGCAATTCAGGTCCGCGCAGAATAAGCTCTTCGCTGTGCAGGCGAGGGGCGTTGGTCAGAGGCATGTCGATGCTCCTGCTCGGGCGGTAATTGCGGTTTGACCTTGCGGGGCAGCCAGGGCTGGGTTTGAATATTTGTAAAACGAGTAGCTTCCCGACTGCGGATTTTTAAAAGCCGGGAGACGCGCCAATAAACGGGACGGGATCGCAAAAATCATTTCTTTTTCCCGAAGCCCGAGAGGCCGGGCGGCAAGGCACCGCCACCCAAACCAGGCAGCCCGCCGGGCATTTTCCCAAGACCGGCCCCCCCCATTTGTTTTGCTGCGGCTTCCAAAGCTTTGGGGTCCATTTGGCTGGGATCCATACCGGGCGGCATTCCGCCTTTTCCAAACATGCCCCGCATCGCCTGCTTTAGCATGCCACCTTTGCCCATCTTGCCCATTTTTTTCATCATATCGCCCATTTGGCGCTGCATTTTGAGCAGTTTGTTCAATTCGCTCACTTCCAGACCCGCGCCGGCGGCAATTCGTTTTTTGCGGCTGGCTTGGAGAATTTGGGGATTGGCGCGTTCTTTTTTGGTCATAGATTGGATCAGCGCGATTTGCCGCTTGAACACTTTATCATCCATACCCGCTTCGCTGGCCTGCTTGGCCATTTTGCCCATGCCCGGCATCATGCCCATGATGCTTTCGATGCCGCCCATTTTCATCATTTGTTCAAGCTGGGATTTCATATCATTCATGTTGAATTGGCCCTTTTGGAACCGTTTCATCATGCGCTCGGCTTGTTCAGCCTCGATTGTTTCTTGGGCTTTTTCCACCAGCGCGACGATATCGCCCATGCCCAGAATGCGGCCCGCAACCCGCTTGGGTTCGAACGGCTCTAGCGCCTCCATTTTCTCACCCAAGCCCACAAACCGAATTGGTTTGCCGGTGACGGCGCGCATAGAAAGCGCGGCGCCGCCGCGGCCATCGCCATCCATACGGGTCAATACAACGCCCGTGACGCCAATCTTATCATCAAATTCGGTGGCCACGTTCACAGCATCTTGGCCGGTTAAGCCATCGACGACCAATAATGTCTCGCGCGGCTGGGCAACATCGCGCACCGCGGCGGCCTGCGCAATCAACTCCTGATCGATATGCAACCGGCCTGCTGTGTCTAATATGTAAACGTCATAGCCACCCAAACTGGCTTGTGTTTTTGCGCGTTTGGCGATTTTTACCGGATCTTCGCCTTTTACAATCGGCAATGTGTCGACACCGATTTGCCCGCCTAAAATCTGCAATTGTTCCATTGCCGCGGGGCGGTTGACATCGAGCGAGGCCATCAAAATGCGCTTGCCGTCTTTTTCTTTCAAACGCTTTGCGAGTTTTGCCGTTGTGGTCGTTTTGCCCGAGCCTTGCAAGCCCACCATTAAAATCGGGGCTGGCGCGCTGTCAATTTTCAACGCACCGGGATCTTCGCTTCCGGCCAGCACATGTACCAACTCATCATGAACGATTTTTACGACTTGCTGGCCCGGCGTCACCGATTTTGTGAGCGATTGCCCGGTGGCCTTTTCTTGGACGGCTTTCACAAAGTCACGCGCGATGCCCAACGAAACATCTGCTTCAAGCAGGGCAACCCTAACCTCGCGCAATGCAGTTTTAACGTCGTCTTCTGACAACGCACCCTGTTTGGTCAGCCGATCGAAAACACCAGAGAGGCGTTCGGACAGGTTTTCAAACATTGCGCGCTCCTTCATTGCTGCGCGGCTCAGGCCGGTCCTTTTACGTGTTCTAAAACCAAGATTGCCCCCGTGGGCGAAACCTCGCTGACGGGGGGCGATCCTGAACAAGCCTTGGACCGGAAGTATACCGCTTCCTATAAGTTGGGAGGGCATTAATCGTTAAATGCCGCAGTGTCAACCAAAGCTGCAGGTTGCGCATGAAGAGCAAACAAATTTTAGGCAAATCAAGATGCAGTTGGTGGATGGCCGATAATGCGCTTTTTCCAAGCGTCAAAAATCGCTTGTGGGCAATTCTGATTTGAGAAACTGTTCGAACTGGTCAAGATCTACCGCGTCAAACTGCCCAAACCCTTGCAACCATATACTGGCAGCGCGCAGCGCATCTGGTTCAAGTTTGCACCATTTCACCCGGCCCCGTTTTTCTTGGCTGATCAACCCAGCGCGCGTTAAAATAGCCAAATGTTTGGATACGGCCGCCAAAGATATCGCGAAAGGTTCGGCGACATCGCTCACCGCCATGTCATCTTCGAGCAAAAGCGTTAGAATGCTGCGCCGCGTGGCATCCGCCATAGCTGCAAAGATCAAATCAATTTGTTGGTCCATACGCCTATTTAAAAGTTGCTGGTTAGGATCGTCAACCAAATGGTTGAATATGCAAAATCCATGTTTTTGGGCATTTTTCATTCAAACTAGGCTCGCTAGGTGATGCGAGCTAAAAATAAAAATATGAATAATCAGTAGTTTAATGGCTATTTTCGGGCTTGAATCAGGCGGTTGACTCGGCGCTGCACCCAGATTACACCCAGCGGGAATTCTGCTGGAGTGCGAAGGTGATTGGCCCCGATGAGAAAGATCCGCTTGAAGCGCTGACGGCGCGTATAGAGGCGGCAAAATCGGGGAATAAACTGGAGAACAAGGCAGAAGATCATCACAAGGCCGCGCAGCTTGCATGGCGAATGGTGATTGAGTTGGTGGCCGGTCTTGGGATTGGTTTTGGTATTGGGTACGGGCTGGATGTTCTAGTTGGAACGATGCCCGTGTTCTTGGTGGGTTTTACGATGTTGGGTTTCATAGCCGGAGTGCGCACGATGTTGCGATCTGCAAAGGAAATCCAGGAAAAGCAGATGGCCGAATTGGCCAAAGATGAAGAAGAGGATTGATCGTGGCAAGCGAAGCGCAAAGTGAAGGCTCTGGTCTGGCGTTCCATCCGATGGATCAGTTTGTTGTGCAACCATTGTTTGCGGGCAATGAGGTGCATTGGTACACCATCACAAACGTAACCTTATGGATGGCTTTGTCCGTGGTTGCGGTTTTGGCGATTATGGTTTTTGGCACCTCGCATCGCGGAATCGTCCCCAGCCGTAGCCAGTCAATCGGTGAATTGGCCTACGGGTTCGTCTATAAAATGGTTGAGGATGTCGCCGGAAAAGACGCGGTTGGTTATTTTCCCTACATTATGACGCTCTTTATGTTTATTGTGTGCGCCAACTTTTTGGGGTTGCTGCCGATGTCCTTTACGACCACATCGCACATCGCAGTGACAGCGGTGATGGCGATGGCAGTATTTTTGGCCGTAACCATCATTGGGTTTGTCAAGAATGGCGCATCTTTCCTGTCGCTGTTTTGGATTTCTTCGGCGCCTTTGCCGTTGCGGCCGGTTTTGGCGCTGATCGAAATCATCTCGTATTTTGTGCGCCCTGTGAGCCATTCGATCCGTCTGGCTGGCAACATGATGGCGGGGCACGCCGTGATAAAGGTTTTTGCAGCATTCGCCGGTATAGCCGCGATAGCGCCATTATCAGTGCTTGCCATTACGGCCATTTACGCGCTCGAGGTTTTGGTTTCATTCATCCAAGCCTATGTGTTCGCGATTTTGACATGCCTTTACCTGAAAGACGCACTTCACCCCCATCACTAATTTTTAACAACGAACCAAAATAAACACGAAGGAGAAAGCCATGGAAGGCGATATCGTACAAATGGGTGCTTACATTGGAGCCGGGCTTGCCTGTACAGGCATGGGCGGAGCCGCAGTCGGTGTTGGGCATGTAGTCGGAAACTTTCTGGCGGGTGCCTTGAGAAACCCATCCGCAGCAGCGGGGCAAACAGCCACGATGTTTATCGGTATCGCGTTTGCCGAAGCATTGGGTATTTTCTCATTCCTCGTTGCTTTGCTGTTGATGTTTGCTGTTTAAGCACACGACGCAAGAACCTAAGAGCGGGATGAACGCAAGGCGCGTTCATCCTATTGGTTTCGCGTAGGACGGAGAACGAGATGGCATCATCTACCACCACTGCCGCATCCAAAGCTGTCGAGGCATCCGAGGGCGGTTTGCCCCAATTGGATTTCTCAACATTTGGAAACCAGATTTTTTGGCTTCTGGTCACTTTAATTGTCATTTACCTGATCCTATCGAAGCTTGCTTTGCCACGGATCGCGGCCGTATTGGCCGAACGTCAAGGAACGATCAGCCACGACGTTGCGATGGCAGAGGAACTGAAAGAGAAAGCAGTCTCAGCCGAAGCCGCTTATAATAAAGCGTTGAATGATGCGCGGTCTGAAGCAGCGCAGATTGTTGAGGCAACCAAAGCCGAAATCAAAGCAGAGCTTGATGCGGCGATTGCAACGGCCGATGCGCAAATTTCTGAAAAGGCAAAAGCCGGAGAAGAGGCGATTGCTGAAATTCGCAGCAACGCTCTTGCCAGCGTCAAGGAAGTTGCCGCGGCAACCACGGCCGATTTGATTGTGGCCTTGGGTGGCAATAGCGATAAAAAAGCCATTGCTGCTGCTGTGAAGCAAGAGATGAAGGGTTAAGAACATGCGTTACATCACACCTTTTCTCTTTGCGGTTCTGTCCAGCCCAGCTTGGGCTGCCTCTGGCCCGTTCGTGTCTTTGAAAAATACCAATTTCATCGTTTTATTGTCGTTTCTTCTGTTCATTGGGGTTTTGATTTATCTCAAAGTGCCCGCGATGATGGGGAAATTGCTGGATCAACGCGCCGAAGGCATTCAAGCTGACTTGGATCAAGCGCGTCTGTTGCGCGAGGAAGCCCAAGGGATTTTGGCAGAGTACGAGCGTAAGCAAAAAGAGGTTCAAGAGCAGGCTGATCGTATTGTAGAGGCAGCCCGTGCTGAAGCTGCAAGCGCAGCCGCGCAAGGCAAAGCGGATCTGCAAGCGTCAATCGAACGGCGGTTGGCGGCGGCTGAGGATCGGATCACCTCTGCGCGCGCAGCGGCCGAGCGGGAAGTGCGCGATCAAGCGGTCAGCGTGGCGATTGCGGCGGCGCGCGGTTTG
>Ga0181587_10000272_pt1 | contig 41515 bp, 41 predicted proteins | sample 071ome_27_FD_132463 | JGI IMG/M metagenome (GOLD analysis project Ga0181587, IMG submission 132463) | Coastal salt marsh microbial communities from the Groves Creek Marsh, Skidaway Island, Georgia - 071409AT metaG (megahit assembly) | ecosystem: Environmental > Aquatic > Marine > Intertidal... | reverse complement strand
GACACCATCGCCAGCATCAAGCAGGCCGTGTCCATACCGGTCATCGCTAACGGCGATATCACCACCCCGCAACAGGCGGCAAACGTATTACAGCAGACTGGAGCAGACGGACTGATGATAGGCCGTGGCGCCCAGGGCCAACCCTGGATCTTTAACGCGATTCAGCATTACCTCGCATACGGTCGGCAATTGGCAGCCCCGGATACAGAATTTATTGGTAAAACCATTGAATCTCACGTCGCGAAAATTTACGCTCTCTACGGAGAAGTTAGAGGTGTTTTATTCGCTCGCAAGCATGTGCGATGGTATGTCGACAGGCTGGAGGCGCATCTGGCCGAAGATGCTCCTTGCGCTCGTCAGTTCTGGCTTACCTTCAGCCAAGCAACAACGACGATGTCTCAGTTGGCAGCTCTGAAAGAATACTTCGGTGTCCTGAGCGAGTACCAGGAAACGTACAATAACAAGAAGGGGATAGCGGCATGACTAACCGAGACGATGGATTGTTGTTTCGCGCCACGCCGGTTGAGAGCTTGAAAGAATTAGCCGAGGGCACTGACCAGCTTACCCTGAGGCAGGAGGTGAAGCGGGCGGTAGGTCGCTATTTCCTGCACCTCGACGGTCAGGCACCCGACAATCTCTATCAACTAGTTATTAATGAAATAGAAGCACCACTGCTCGAAGTCGTCATGCAGCAAGTAGACAACAACCAGAGCAAGGCCGCTACCATGCTGGGAATAAACCGTGGTACGCTTCGTTCGAAACTGAAGCAATACGGAATGTTGTAATTTCCAGCGACCAACGGGATTCCGCACAAAGGACACGGACCTTCCCGATCAGCAACCAAGACCCTTTTTTTCTATGAACTCAGCTAAACCTGCTGCCGTTCGTCGGGCCCTTATTAGTGTGTCCGACAAAACCGGCATCGTCGATCTGGCAAAATCTCTCACTGAACTTAACATTGAACTTCTCTCGACCGGCGGAACTTATCGGCTGCTCAGAGAATCAGACGTGCCGGCGATTGAGATATCAGAATACACCGGCTTTCCGGAAATGATGGACGGCAGGGTCAAAACCCTGCACCCCAAAGTGCACGGAGGCATCCTCGCACGCAGGGATATCGACCAGGCGGTCATGGAACAGCACAATATACCGCCCATCGATCTGGTTATAGTCAATCTCTACCCCTTTGAAGCCACCGTCGCGCGACCCGATTGTGATCTGCCGACCGCCATAGAAAATATAGATATCGGCGGGCCAACTATGGTCCGGGCAGCCGCCAAGAATCATGCCCACGTAGCTGTCGTTGTAAATCCTGCTGATTACGCGTCGCTGCTACAAAAACTGCAGAATAATGATTGCACCCTAGAGCACCGATTTCGTTTCGACCTGGCAATTAAAGCCTTCGAACATACTGCCGCGTACGACGGTGCTATTGCCAATTACCTGGGCAAGTGCGTGTCTGACTCGGGAGACGAGGCTGCACAGCAGTTTCCGCGCACATTCAACAGTCAGTTTATTAAGAAACAAGCCATGCGCTACGGAGAAAACCCCCACCAACAAGCGGCATTTTATGTAGAGAAAAACCAGGCGGAAGCCAGCATAAGCACAGCAGTGCAACACCAGGGTAAAGAGCTTTCCTACAATAATATTGCGGATACCGATGCGGCGCTGGAGTGTGTCAAATCATTCAGTGAGCCCGCCTGTGTAATTGTAAAGCACGCGAATCCCTGCGGTGTCGCGGTAGCAGATTCGATTCAGACCGCCTATGAATCGGCTTTCCAGACTGATCCCACGTCGGCTTTTGGCGGCATCATTGCCTTCAACCGGGAGCTCGATGCGGAAACGGCACAGAAAATTGTTTCTCAACAATTTTCCGAAGTCATTATTGCCCCTTCGATTTCTGAACAGGCGTTACAGATTACGGCAGACAAGAAAAATGTTCGGGTCTTATCCTGCGGCGAACTACCGGGAGCCGCCCTGCCGGGCTGGGATTTCAAACGCGTAACAGGAGGTCTGCTGGTGCAAGACCGAGACATCCGACGGGTTGCCGAGTCTGAGTTGAAAGTGGTAACTGAAAGGGAACCAACAGCAGAAGAGCAGCGCGATCTGAGGTTCAGTTGGATCGTAGCCAAGTTCGTCAAGTCAAATGCGATCGTCTATGGCAAGAATAATCAGACCATTGGCGTTGGAGCTGGCCAGATGAGTCGGGTCTATAGCGCTAAAATAGCGGGAATAAAGGCCGCCGACGAAAACCTGGAAGTTCGCGGGTCAGTCATGGCCTCGGATGCTTTCTTTCCGTTCCGTGACGGTATCGACGCGGCCGCCAGGGCTGGCGTAACTGCGGTAATACAACCCGGCGGTTCAGTGCGGGACGACGAAGTAATTGCCGCCGCCAATGAGCACGGAATTGCCATGGTATTTACCGGCGTGCGTCATTTCCGCCATTAAACCCGTGTCGCCAATTCAGGAGAGCAGCAAGTGAATGTTCTGGTACTAGGCAATGGTGGCAGGGAACACGCCCTGGCCTGGAAAATCGCCCAGTCGCAGCAGGTGGAAAAAGTCTTTGTGGCACCCGGAAATGCCGGAACCGCACTTGAGAAGGGCATCGAAAACGTCGCCCTCGACGTCATGGACTTCTCTGGTCTGGCCGAATTCGCTCAACAGCGAGGAGTCGGGCTTACCATCGTCGGCCCCGAGGCACCGCTGGTGGCAGGCGTCGTGGATTATTTCTCGGAACGCAAGCTGCCCTGTTTTGGTCCCTCGGCGAGGGCCGCTCAGCTCGAAGGATCCAAGGCATTCAGCAAGGATTTTTTGCAGCGCCACGAGATTCCGACTGCCGCCTATCAAACCTTCGAGGACTCGAGCGCCGCGATCGAATACGTCAAGGCGCAGGGTACACCTATCGTAATAAAGGCGGACGGGCTGGCGGCGGGGAAAGGTGTCATTATTGCCGGTACCGAAGCAGAGGCCATAACCGCCATCGAAGACATGTTGTCAGGCAATCGCTTTGGTGAGGCGGGACATCGCGTAGTGATTGAAGAGTTTCTGACAGGCGAGGAAGCCAGTTTCATCGCCATGGTGGACGGTGCGAATATTTTGCCCATGGCGACCTCTCAGGACCACAAGGCGAGGGACAACGGCGATCTCGGTCCCAACACCGGTGGCATGGGCGCTTACTCTCCAGCTCCCGTCGTAACCGACGAGATCTACGCCCGCATCATGGAACAGGTCATCGAACCCACCGTTAAAGGCATGGCGGCGGATGGCAATCCCTATACCGGCTTTCTTTACGCTGGCCTGATGATCTCACCTGACGGCGCAGTGAATGTAGTGGAATTTAACTGCCGTTTCGGTGATCCGGAAGCGCAGCCGGTTATGATTCGCCTGCAATCCGACCTCGCGGAATTGTGTCTGGCTGCAATAGATCATGGTCTTGATTCAGTGTCCGCTGAATGGGACACGCGCGCGTCGCTTGGCGTGGTGCTGGCCGCGGGAGGGTATCCTGATTCGTATAAGAAGGGAGATCCGATCAGTGGCCTGGATCAGCCCGGCGGGGCTCACCAGAAAGTATTTCATGCCGGGACCAAGCTTGTGGATGACGAGGTGGTCACCAACGGCGGCCGGGTGCTCTGCGCCACAGCCCTTGGAAACAGCGTCACCGAAGCGCAGCAGCAAGCCTACCAGTTGGTCCACACTATCAGCTGGGATAATGTATACTTCCGTACAGATATAGGTTACCGAGCCGTGGCGAGAGAGAAACAGTGATTTTCCATACCCGAGTAACCTATCCCCCGCTATCAGTTAGTGCGGACATAATCTCGTCGCCACGGTAATCGAAATCACTCAACACCTATGGACAAACCACGAAATCTCAGCTCGATTGACAACCTGCTGATACAGTTTGACCAGGCGTTACGGACGCTGGTGCCAGGCAGCAGCCAGGCCGAGCGTGAAAATCCTGCCAACAGACAGGCAGAGGTCGAACTCGAAGAGAGTCAACGCCGACATGCCGCCGCCTTGATGCGCATTAATCATACCGGCGAAGTGTGTGCCCAGGCGCTGTACCAGGGTCAGGCACTGACCGCGAGACTGGAGAATGTGCGCGCTTCCATGGAACACGCTGCGGGTGAAGAAGCAGACCACCTGGCCTGGTGTGAACAACGGCTCAAAGAACTGGGCAGTCACACCAGCATACTTAACCCGTTGTGGTACACGATGTCATTCGCCATGGGCGCAACGGCAGGCCTGGTGGGCGATCGCTGGAGCCTTGGTTTCGTTGCCGAAACAGAGAACCAGGTGTGCCAACACCTGGAAGACCATCTGCAGAAGCTACCGGAATCTGACCAAAAAAGCAGGGCAATTCTGGAACAAATGATTGTCGACGAGCGAAAGCATGGAGAATCTGCCAGCGATGCCGGCGGCGCTGATTTGCCGCTACCCGTCAAGCAGCTGATGGCCGGGCTATCCGAAGTTATGAAAAAAACCGTTTATCGGATTTAAAGCCGGTCTCATTCCTCAAGAAGTTCGTAATCGTGGCTGATAGCCACCCCCGCCTGCCTCAGCATGATACTCGCGGAGCAATACTTGTCCGCAGACAATTCAATTGCCCGCTCAACCTGCTTGTCGTTCAGCCCCTTGCCGGTCACCTTGAAGTGGATATGGATCGATTCGAACACGGCCGGGACTGAATCAACCCGCTTCCCTGTTACCTCGGCAACGCATGAACTGACCGGTTGTCGGGCTTTTTTCAAAATGCTGATTACGTCATAGGAACTGCAACTGCCGACGCTGACCAGCATCATTTCCATGGGCCGCGCACCCATGTTGCGGCCCCCGCTGTCCGGCGCACCGTCCAGCACGATCGCATGCCCGCTACCGGTCTCGCCTACAAACATGACGTCCTGAACCCAGCGAATGGTTGCCTCCATAATCCCCTCTCCTTTCCACGATCCTTAAACATAACCAGTTTCATGAGCTGCGGCTGGTATGAAATTCCATGACACCGGCGCGCAAGATTACCATAGCCTCAACGCTATCAGTAACCCGCCGCAACGTCACTCCAGCTGCCTGTATCAAAACCGTTTTCCCCTTTCCATTTTTTCGGTCACGTCCAGCGAGGGAAATCGGCTAAATTACTCACGAAATAAATTACCAATTGAAGTAGTCCGAATTAAGATAATTGCCAATCACATAAGGGAACGGTCCCTATGTCTTCCTGCTTGCATAAAGCCTCGATATCGGGGACATTGATTCATTGCTAATGCGAGAGCAGACTGATTATGGCTAACTTCGCGCGACATCCGAAAATTATCCCCATGCTGCTGTTGATTGCAGCATTGTCGGCTGCCAGCGCGTCGGCGTTTGATCGACAGGATAACGATGCTGATGAACCGGTGCGGGTCAATCAGCTGGCTCAGCCGGATGGTCAATCGGCTGCAACGGAACAGGTCAGCGAAGCGTCAGTGAGCCTGGAACAGATCACAGTGATTGGACAGCGGACGTTCTTTTCGTTGCGCAACCAGATCGAGGATGCCAAAGAGGCACTGTATTCCTCGTACAACGATCTGAATATCGATGATGAACTGGACGTTAACTGTCGACCTTCCGACTGGACTGGTACCCATATCAAGGAACAGGTCTGCTGGCCGGTATTTTTCGAATCCGCAGTAGCGCAAAATTCTCAAGATTTCATGAGAGGCAACGCTGTGCTCGAACCGGTAGCACAATTGCAAGCTCAACATCAGGACAGATTCGATGAGCTGCGCACGAACATCATGAAGGTTGCGAGGGAAAATCCAGAGGTAGAAGAAGCATTAATGGAACTGGGCGTACTGGAGGCAGCCTACGAGCGAAAGCGCAAAGAATGCATGGAGCAAACACCTTTCTTATTGCTATTCCGAATCTGCCAGTGACAGTATTCGGCGCCGCGAAAGCACAATTCTCGACGGCTTCTTCCCCGGGGGTAGTTTCCCTCTGACCTTTCAGATCTGGACCAATAAATCTTGGCAACTCCCTTACAAGTTTTCCAGTTTTCGGTCGATTAATAAGGCATCGGGGACTCGAGAAGTTTCGGCGCGCTCGCGCCAGTTATACTTATAGAATTATTCGGAGATCTGTCCATGGCACTCGCGGCAATCACACCCCATATCAAGGACCTGGAGAATTTCCTTTCACACTGCCATCGCAAAAGCTATGCGAATCGGGCTACCATAATTTACGAAGGCGACAGCAGTGACACCCTGTACTATATCGTCAAAGGCTCGGTATCGATTGTGCTGGAAGATGACGATGGCAAGGAGGTTGTCATAGCCTACCTCAACGCTGGCGACTTTTTCGGCGAAATGGGACTTTTCGAGCAGAGCCGGGAAAGAAGCGCCTGGGTTCGTGCCCGCACCCCCTGCGAAATAGCCGAGATCGGCTACGGCAATTTCAACACCTACTATCGCCAACACCCTGAAATTCTGTTCACCATAGGCAAACAGATGGCAGATCGGTTACGCAATACGACCCGCAAAGTCGGTGACCTGTCGTTCTTCGATGTTACCGGCCGAATCGCACGCACCCTGATGGATCTGAGCAAGCAGCCCGATGCCATGACCCACCCTGATGGTATGCAGATCAAAATAACCCGTCAGGAAATCGGGCGCATCGTCAACTGTTCAAGGGAGATGGCGGGACGTGTATTAAAGACGCTGGAAGAACAGGAGCTGATCAGCGTATCTGGCAAATCCATCGTGGTTTTTGGCACGCGTTGAGCGACGCTTCCTAGTCCAGCAATGGAACAAGCAAAACGATCACCCAGGTAGTTAACACCAGTAGCAAGCTGATAAAAACTGCAGCCGAGCCCGCGTCCTTGGCGATTCTGGAGAATTCGTTGTATTCCTGCCCCCATCTGTCAACGGCACTCTCCAGCGCAGTGTTAAAGAGCTCGCAGATCAGCACCAGGAATAAAGGCGCGACAAGGAGAACCTTATCCACTGACGAGTTTCCAAGCCACAATGCCAGGGGAAACAGAACGACAAACGCGCCAATCTCCTGACGAAATGCAACCTCAGTTTTCAACGTTGTCTTGATGCCCGCCAGGGAATACCGTATCGCCGGCATCAGCCGCGCAAATCCGGTTCTGGGAGTTGGTTTGGCGGAAAGAATACCCCCGTAACTCGATTCAGACTTGTCCTCAAGCCTCACCATGGATGAGCTCCCTCAGTTTCCCACCTGGTTTTTCAGCTCGCATAAACGTTTCGCCAATCAGGAATCCGTATACACCATGCTGTTCCATGGCGAGAATGTCGGCGCGGGAATTGATACCACTTTCAGTGATCACGTGTCGATCGTGGGGAATCTTTGCAAGCAAGCGGTACGTAGTATCCAGTGTGGTATCGAAACTGTGCAGGTTGCGATTGTTGATGCCGATCAATCGGGTCCCCAGGTCTAGCGCGACCTCCAACTCGTCGGCATCGTGTACCTCAACCAACACGCCCAGATTTAACTCCCGCGCGTAAGTATAGAGCTCCCGTAAATTTGCCCGTTCCAGCGCCGCCACGATCAACAGAATGCAGTCTGCACCCAGCCACCTGGATTCAACGATCTGGTAAGGGTCCACAATAAAATCCTTGCGAAGCACCGGCAAATTGCAGCTTGCCCTGGCCTGACGCAGGTAGTCGTCGTGACCCTGAAAATATTTTTCGTCAGTGAGCACAGAAAGACATGTTGCGCCGCCGGCCGCGTAGTCTCGGGCCAGCTCAATCGGGTCGAACTCCGGCCGGATGACGCCTTTTGACGGTGACGCTTTCTTGATTTCGGCGATTACCGCTGCCTGCCTGGCGGCTATACTTCGGACCATTGCCTCCTCAAACGGCCGGAGCTCGACGTTGTTCGGCAGCTCACTTTCTAGCGTTGCCTGACTGAGTCTCGACTTGCGCCCGGCAACTTCCGCCAGTTTGTGGCTGACAATTTCCTGCAGAATCGTGGCGCTGCTGGAGTCCGGTTTCATCGCATTACCCTGCTTTCGCCTTGGTGAAACTGGCCAGCTCCTCGAGCTTCGCCACCCCTGCGCCACTGGCAATTATTTCTTGTGCCTGTTTGACTCCATCCCCAAGGCTTGCTGCCAGACCGGCAGCATAAATGGCGGCGCCGGCGTTCAGCGCTACTATATCGCCGCCAGGCTGGTGTTCGCCCGCGAGCGCTTTTCTGAGTAGCGCGAGACTTTCTTCGACGCTGTTGATTTGCAACGCCGCGTAGTCTGCCTGAAGTGGAATCGAAAAATCTTCGGGTGACAAACGGTAAATATTGATTTCGCCATCTTTCAGCTCACCAACCCTAGATGGAGCCGACGTACTGATTTCGTCGAGACCATCATCGGAGGACACTACCAGCACATGCTGGCTTCCCAGTTGCTTGAAAACTTTTAGCAGTGGCTCGATCCAGTCCTGGTCAAAAACTCCCATCACCTGGTTAGGCGCTCCGGCAGGATTGGTTAAGGGCCCCAGTAAATTAAATACCGTGCGCACGCCGATTTCCTTACGAGCAGTGATTACATGCTTCATTGCGCTATGGTGAGCGGGTGCAAACATGAACCCCACGCCCACTTTATCAATCGATTCCGCCACCTGATCCGGGCTCAATGCGAGATTTACCCCGGCAGCTTCCAGTACGTCAGCACTGCCGCTTTTACTCGAAGCGCCTCGATTACCATGTTTGGCGACGTGTGCCCCTGCGCAGGCTGCTACCAGAGCAGACGCGGTAGAGACATTAAACTTGTTTGATCCGCTACCTCCGGTGCCACAGGTGTCCACCAGGTTGTCCGTGTTGTTAAGCGTCACCGGCGTGACCAGTTCGCGCATAACGATTGCGCCACCAAGCAATTCCTCGACCTGCACGCCTTTCATCTGCAGGCCAATCAGGAAGGCGGCATTTTGAGCGTCAGTCGTATTGCCACTCATGATGTCCCTCATCACTGCAGTCATTTCCTCAGCGCTCAGGTGCTGGCGAGAAGTAAGCTTCTTTATGGCTGTCTTGATATCCATAACCAACCTCGATTAATGGAAGTGTTGTGAATTTATCAAATTGCTGTTTGCAAAAAATTATTCAGCAGCTGATGGCCGTGCTCGCTGAGTATCGACTCGGGATGGAACTGAACCCCTTCCACAGCCAGCTCGCGATGACGAACCGCCATGATTTCGTCCAGGTTACCAGCGCCGTCCTCAGTCCATGCAGTAATCTCCAGACTGTCCGGCAACGACTCCTGCTCAATTACCAGAGAATGATAGCGAGTTGCCGTGAAGGGGTTCGCGATATCTCGGAATACACCCTGACCGTTATGATGAACTGCCGACAGCTTGCCGTGCATGACCTGCTTTGCCCTGACGATCCGACCGCCGAATGCCTGTCCGATACTCTGATGACCCAGACAAATACCAAGCAGCGGCACCTTCCCCGCAAACTGTTTAATCACTTCGACAGAAATTCCTGCTTCGTTGGGCGTGCAGGGGCCCGGCGAAATCACAATATGAGCCGGCGCCAGCTGTTCGATCTCCCTCAGGGTAATGGCGTCGTTGCGGAATACCCGAACCTCTGCATTCAGCTCTTCAAGGTACTGCACCACGTTGTAGGTAAACGAATCGTAATTGTCGATCATTAAAAGCATGTAGGAATTAACCTGTTGATGGATAGCGTGTATTCGTGTGACGGAAGAAATCTACTGTCTTAGACTATTCGTCCTTAAGTCGAGTAGAAAAGCTCACCCAGCCGATGTCCGAACTTCTGCAACGCGCTATTTTGCTACATATTGGGTAAACATCAAAATAGCAGCGATACAGAAGTTAGCTAATTGTCGTTCGGCAAGGTTATGGAAGACCCATATGTCTTGGGAGTCTGGCCTTTATAATGCGATCCTGGCCTTGATTATTACCTCTCTCTCTTCTATAAGTAGCAACTTGATCGGCGGCACCCTGCTCTTGCGTACACCCGTCCGCAAAGCCGCGACATCATAAATTCGAAGAGAAACGCAATTCATGGAAAATTTTTCGATCAAACCGATGGTTTTGGCGATCCCTGTTTTGGTTCTCATGGTCCTGATCGAGCTGATGATAGCCCAGTGGAAGGGGAAGAAAGTCTATCGTTTTCAGGACACTGTCACGTCCCTCAACATTGGTCTGTTGAGTCAGTTTGTCAATTCCACCGGAGCGGTGATCGGCGCAGTGATGTACGCGTTAATCGAAGCCCGGTACGGAACGTTCGACTGGCGCAGCAGCAGCGTGTTCACCTGGGTATTCGCCGTGCTGCTATACGATATGCTTTATTACTGGGTGCACCGCACCGGTCATATGGTCAACATCTTCTGGGCGGCCCACGTAACTCACCACAGCAGCGAAGAATTTAATTTATCGACCGCGCTGCGACAGGCATCAACAGGATTTTATTTTAAGTGGGTGTTTTACATTCCTCTCGCAGTTCTCGGGATTCCGGTTGAGGTCTATGTCGTAGTAGCACTGATTGATCTTTTGTATCAGTTTTGGGTCCATACACAACTCGTAGGGAGATTGGGTTGGCTTGAACTGTTCCTGATCACCCCTTCCAATCACCGGGTTCATCATGGCCAGAATGACTATTGTATCGATAAAAACTTCGGCGGTATCTTCTGTATCTGGGACAGGCTGTTCGGAACTTATGCTGACGAACGCCGCGAGGAGCCGATAGTTTTCGGGATTCGCAAACCACTGAAAAGCTGGAATCCGGTGTGGGGCAATCTTCACTACTACAAGACCCTGTGGCAAAAGATGAAATCGGCGCGGCACTGGAAGGAACGACTCATGTACGTCTTCGCGGACCCGGCCTGGGTTCCGGATGGCGTGGAATCTGACCAGACTCCCTCACCAGTTGTCACGACTTATCAAAAATTTGAGTCTGACTCGCCGTGGTGGATTAAATTTTCGGGAGTTTTTACGACTCTTGTTGCCGCCATATTGTTGTTACTGTACCTGGGCACCCGAGACCAGATGTCAATGAGCGTGCAACTGCTCTGTGTCGCTGCGGCGATCGCGTTCCTTGCCGCTATCGGCGGTATCTGGAGTTCTGACCGGTATCGGGAATCGAGGTCATGAATAGCCTGGTGCTGACCGACGGGCTGCTTTTTCTCGTAGCTACCTTTTTGGTTTTGCGAAGCACCAATCCACTGGCTTTCCGATTGGGATGCGGAATTCTGGCGACGGCAGCGTTACTGGGCGTTTTGCGATTCTCCAGCTTGCTGCCGTTGCCCGAGATGCACGCTTTTTTCTCCGGCCTGGGAGCCTCGTCGGCCTTCTGGCTGTTGGCTGTATCCACCATCTGGCCAGGAAATTCCGTGTCGGTTGATGCGAAGTACGCGTCGATTCTGCTCATTACCTCCGGGGCTATCAGTCTCATTATTGTCGACTGGCTGGGAATCGCTATATTTGGCCAGGCTATGGCCGTCATTGCAGTGCTCTGCATTCTTATTTACGCCCTGCGCGCGCGCTTGTACTCGGGTCTGATTGGAGCCTTACTGCTGGAAACAGGGTTCCTGCTGTTCGCCAGTCAATACCAAATTGCGGACCTGGCGCGACCTGGCGATTTTCTGCATGTTTTTACTGCTGCCGGCTTGCTGGCTCTGAGCCGATTTCGAACGACACCCGAGAAAATTTCCGAAGCGGCAATTTGATCGGAATTCTGGCCGGTTGACGGACCGAAATTTGCGTGTAACGGCCGATTGATGCTGTGATCCGGATTTCTAAATGACTGACAAAAACACAGGTTCCCGCGAACTCCAGGGCTACAAATAGACAAATGCTCGAGTTACAAAACGTGTCGCTGAGAGTTCAGGGACAAAGTCATATCGATGAAGTTTCACTGCAGCTTGATCGCGGCCATTTGAATCTTTTACTGGGACCTACTCTGTCCGGTAAGACCACCCTGATGCGGCTAATGGCGGGCCTGGAACGACCCGGCAGCGGCGATATTCTGGTAGACGGTGTTTCTGTGGTCGGAACGCCGGTACAGAAGCGCAATGTCGCAATGGTTTACCAGCAGTTTATCAACTACCCGACTCTCACTGTATTCGAAAATATCGCATCGCCGCTGCGGGTCGCCAGGCTCAATGCTGCCGAGGTGGCTGCGCGTGTACAGCAGGCCGCAGACGTGCTGCAACTCAATGACCTGCTGGCCCGTTTTCCCGGAGAACTATCCGGCGGGCAGCAACAGCGCGTAGCTCTTGCGCGGGCACTGGTGAAACAGGCTGACCTGGTGCTGCTGGATGAGCCGCTGGCCAATCTTGATTACAAGCTACGGGAAGAACTGCGCAGCGAATTACCTGCCTTGTTTGCCGATCAGGGCGTGACTCTGGTCTACGCTACCACGGAACCCGCGGAGGCATTGGCGCTGGGCGGGATGACTGCTTGTCTGCATGAGGGTCGAGTGATCGAGTATGGTCCAACCCTCGAATTGTTCAAGAACCCTGCTCGCTTGCAGACCGCCAGATCTTTTTCCGATCCGCCATTAAACGTGATGCAACTTGGAGTGCGGAACCAGACATTTCATGAGTTATTATCCAACGTCCCTATCGATGGACTGAGCCAGATATACGGTACTGTAACCGACGGCGCCTATCATCTGGCTATCAGGCCTCATCATATGAATCTGCAGCCAGTCTCTGATAACTCCCTGAAGTTCACCGGCACGACCACAGTCACCGAATTGACGGGCTCCGAAAGTTATATCCACTTCGACTACGGTGGCAATCCCTGGGTTGCCCTTGTTCATGGCATCGTCGCTGCCGAAAGCGGAAAGGAAATGGATTTCTATGTCGACCCGGACAATCTTTTTCTGTTCGACGTGGAGCAGACGCTTGTGCCAATGGCAAATACGCGGAGCTGAATTAGGACGTGGCAACTATCGAGCTCCAGAACATTGCGCACCAGTACGACCCACAGCAAGGGTCGCCCTATGCGCTGAGAAATCTCAGCGAAATCTGGCAAGACCGCGGTGCATACGCTCTTCTGGGTCCATCAGGCTGCGGAAAGACTACTCTGCTGAATATAATTTCCGGGCTGCTACGTCCCAGTGAAGGCCGGGTACTATTTGACTCGGTCGACGTGACTGAGCTGTCACCGGAGCAGCGAAATATCGCCCAGGTTTTCCAGTTTCCTGTCGTCTATGACACGCTTTCGGTGGCAGAGAATCTTGCCTTCCCGCTGAGGAACAGAGGACTTCCCAAGGCGCAGATCGAAAGCAGGGTCAATGAGGTGCTCGCCATGCTAGACCTTTCGGACCGGGCAGAAAGCATCGCTAGCCGACTGTCAGCTGACGATAAGCAGAAAATCTCGCTCGGCCGTGGGCTGGTCCGCACTGATGTCAAAGCTGTTCTGTTCGATGAACCCCTGACAGTCATCGACCCACATTTGAAATGGCACTTGCGAACCGAGCTCAAAAAGATTCACCGCCAGTTCCAGCATACGATGATTTACGTGACCCACGACCAGACCGAGGCGCTTACTTTCGCCGACAAGGTAATTGTCATGTATGAAGGATCGGTTGTGCAGATTGGCACACCACCTGAACTATTTCAGAAACCTCAGCACACATTTGTAGGTAGGTTCATAGGCACACCGGGCATGAATATCATCAAGGTTAATCTGCGGGGAAACTCTGCCATGCTGAACGATCAGGTAATTACGCTGGCGAGTAGCTACGGCTTGACTGACGGTCCTGCGGAACTTGGTATTCGGCCCGAATACATCGAGTTGTCTGCCGATCGGGGACTGAGGGCTGCTGTCGTCGCAGTCGAGGACCTGGGTAGGCACTTGCTGGTCCGCACCCGGGTTGACGATCAGATAATCAATGTTATCGCCAGGAACGGCGATTCTATCCCCGAAGTTACACGGCTGAATTTTGAATCAGACAAACTGATCCTGTTTCGGGATTCCCGTCTGGTGGAGCCCCGCACCGTATGAAAAGTAGAAATAACAAGGCATGGTTTTTCGTCCTGCCGGTGCTGCTGCTAGTAGCAGTCAGTGCCGTCATTCCCTTAATGACCGTGGTGAATTATTCGGTACAGGATTCCTTCGGCAACAACGAGTTTTTCTGGGTCGGGACCGAATGGTTCCAGGAATTACTGCAATCTGAACGCTTTCATAACGCCTTGCAGCGGACGCTGCTGTTCTCGGCGCTGGTGTTGCTGATCGAAATACCGCTGGGGGTGGCGATCGCCCTGGCCATGCCGCGACAGGGGGTCGGCGTATCAGTTTGCCTGGTGCTGATGGCCTTGCCGCTGCTCGTGCCTTGGAACGTTGTCGGCACAATCTGGCAGGTATTCAGTCGGGTCGATATCGGCTTGCTCGGCTACGGACTGGCAAATCTTGGAATCGACTACAACTATACTCAGGATGTGCTCGACGCCTGGATCACGCTGATCGTGATGGACGTCTGGCACTGGACTAGCCTGGTTGTGCTGTTGAGTTACTCGGGGCTGGTTGCTATTCCCGAGGCATATTACCGTGCCGCTCGTATAGACGGCGCCTCGCGCTGGTCCATCTTTCGCTACATTCAATTACCGAAAATGAAACGCGTACTGCTTATAGCGGTACTGCTGAGATTCATGGATTCATTCATGATCTATACCGAGCCCTTCGTTGTGACCGGTGGTGGCCCGGGCAATGCGACGACATTCCTTTCAATTGATCTGGTGCAGATGGCGGTCGGCCAGTTCGACCTGGGTCCGGCTGCCGCCATGTCGCTGGTTTATTTCCTGATAATTCTCGTGGTGTGCTGGGCTTTCTACACAGTCATGGTCAATTACGACCAGACTCAAGACGGAAGCGGGGGGAGACACGTTAATGAGTAATAATCTGCTAAAACTCAAGCGCGCTACCCTGAGCCTCTACATATTGTTTTTGCTATTGCCAATCTACTGGTTATTGAACATGAGTTTTAAAACAAACCAGGAAATCTTATCTACCTTTTCCTTATGGCCCAGAGATTTTACAGTGCAGAACTACGTGACCATTTTTACCGATCCATCCTGGTACAGTGGCTACATCAACTCAATCACTTACGTGATGCTCAATACGATTATTGCCATCAGCGTATCCCTACCGGCAGCGTACGCTTTCTCCCGCTATCGGTTTCTTGGCGATAAACACCTGTTTTTCTGGCTGCTGACCAATCGTATGGCGCCACCTGCCGTTTTTGTACTGCCGTTTTTTCAACTGTACTCCGCGTTCGGTCTGATTGATACCCACTTGGCGGTGGCGCTTGCCCACTGCCTGTTCAATGTCCCCCTGGCGGTTTGGATCCTGGAGGGATTCATGTCCTCAGTGCCGAAAGAAATCGATGAAACTGCGTATATCGATGGATATTCATTTCCTCGATTCTTTCTTAAGATTTTTTCACCCATGATCGCTTCGGGAATTGGCGTCGCGGCTTTTTTCTGCTTTATGTTTTCCTGGGTCGAGCTTTTAATCGCCAGGACTCTGACCGTCACCGACGCCAAACCCATCTCTGCCGTCATGACAAGGACCGTCTCGGCCTCTGGCCTCGACTGGGGAGTCCTGGCTGCGGCCGGGGTACTAACTCTGATTCCGGGTGCTCTGGTGATCTATTTTGTCCGCAATCACATTGCCAGAGGTTTCGCGCTTGGCCGAGTCTGATTGATAGGGTGATTTTGACGAGTAGGCAGGAATTGGGCCGCATTGAAAAGTTTGTTAAGCTGACCTGTACGGATACCGTCCGGCCACAGGCCGATCGGCATCCAGATCAGATAGATCTATTACATGCTGGAAAAAAAAGAATGGATAATCAATGATCGATCTCGGTTGGATGGCATGGACACAGCCCACGGCAATCTTTTTTACTGCTATTGCCAGCTTAATTTTGTGCATGTGCGTATGGGAGTATTTCAGCCCCAGGGGCGGACCCCGGTTTGGCATACTCAGGTTCAAAACTACGCGGGGCGATCGCCTATTTATTGCACTACTGGGGAGCGCATTCATCTGCCTGGCGTGGCTGGCAATGGCAAGCAGCAGCCTGTGGTGGGGAACGTTGATCAGCGTCGCATTCGCTGTCCTGATTTTCATCTTCGTATAATTTCCAAAGCAAGTGAGGCAGAAAAGAAAAATGGGATTTGGCAAACAAAACTGGCTGTTGGCAGGGACAATAGTGGGCGTAACGGTGTCCAGCGCCGGAAAGGCCGATATCGAGGACGCGCGGCGCTGGTTATCGGAGTTCCAGCCGTCAACGCTGACCCAACAGCAACAGCTGGATGAACTTTCCTGGTTTATCGAAGCGGCTCGCCCGTTCGTCGGAATGGAGATCAAGGTAGTTTCCGAGACCATAACCACCCATGAATACGAGGCTCAGACGCTGGCCAGGGCGTTTTCCGAGATTACCGGTATTGAGATCACGCACGATCTGATAGGCGAAGGCGATGTAGTTGAGAAACTGCAGACCCAGATGCAATCCGGGGAAAATATCTACGACGCCTATGTCAATGATTCCGACTTGATTGGCACCCATTTCCGTTATCAACAGGTACGCAACCTGACCGACTGGATGACTGGTGAAGGCGCAGATGTCACGTCTCCAACCCTGGATCTGGATGACTTTATCGGTATTTCCTTCACCACCGGTCCCGACGACAAGATCTACCAGCTGCCGAGCCAGCAGTTCGCCAACCTGTACTGGTTTCGCTATGACTGGTTCACCGACCCGGATATCAAACAGCAATTCCGCGATCGATATGGTTACGAGTTGGGCGTTCCGGTCAACTGGTCAGCGTATGAGGATATCGCGGAGTTTTTCACCGTGCATGTCGGCGACATAGACGGCCAGAAAATATACGGCCATATGGACTATGGCAAGAAAGATCCATCTCTCGGTTGGCGTTTTACCGACGCCTGGTTAAGTATGGCAGGGGCCGGTGACGTCGGCAGTCCCAATGGACTGCCAGTCGATGAGTGGGGAATTCGGGTGGAAGGCTGTCGACCAGTCGGCTCGGCGGTCGAGCGAGGTGGCGCAACGGACGGGCCGGCCGCGGTCTACTCGGTTACCAAGTACATCGACTGGTTGCAGAAATACGCTCCACCGGAAGCGGCCGGCATGGTATTTAGCGAGGCCGGTCCGGTTCCAGCACAGGGCAACATTGCCCAGCAAATTTTCTGGTACACCACTTTCACAGCCGACATGGTTGTACCCGGACTCCCGGTGATGAATGATGACGGCACACCGAAGTGGCGCATGGCGCCTTCTCCCCATGGCGCGTACTGGGAGGAAGGTCAGAAACTGGGATACCAGGATGCCGGCTCCTGGACCCTGATGAAGTCAACACCGACAGAACGCGCCAAGGCGGCCTGGCTTTACGCGCAGTTTGTGACCTCTAAAACCGTGTCGCTGAAGAAGAGTCATGTCGGGCTGACCGTCATTCGAGACTCCGATATCCGGCATGAGAGTTTTACCGAACGGGCGGCCGAACTCGGGGGACTGGTAGAATTCTATCGCTCGCCCGCCCGTGTGCAGTGGACTCCGACGGGTACCAACGTACCCGATTATCCCCGGCTGGCACAGCTCTGGTGGCAAAACATCGGTGACGCCGCCTCGGGCGCCAAGACTCCGCAGGAGGCAATGACCTCCCTGGCTGTTGCCCAGGACAGGCTGATGGGACGTCTTGAGCGGGCCGGTGTGCTCGGCGAATGCGGGCCCCAGCTCAACGATCCGCAAAGCCGCGACTACTGGTTTTCTCAACCCGGCGCACCGAAGCCCCGACTGGACAATGAAAAACCCCAGCCCATCACGGTGGATTACGACGAACTGGTAAGAAGCTGGCAGTAACACGCAGCGGATCACCCTCAGCGGTCTAATGAGCTGCGGTAGGAATACCTCTCAGCTGTGACTACCGGCAGGGCAACTAATGCAGGCAACATGACGTTCACGGATTTCATTAAGCTCAGGTGCGAAGATCCAGATTATTCTGCGCCAGTTGCACCGCTTTGACGATAGCGCGAGCCTTGTTCTGAGTTTCCTCCCACTCGGATGTCGGTACCGAATCAGCCACGATCCCGGCGCCGGCCTGCACGTAAAGCGTTCCATCCTTGATAACCGCCGTGCGGATGGCAATGGCCATATCCATGTTGCCGTTCCAGGCCAGGTAACCCATGGCACCGCCATAAATACCCCGCTTCACCGGCTCCAGTTCATCAATGATTTCCATCGCCCGGACTTTGGGCGCGCCGCTCAGGGTCCCAACTGGCAGGGTTGCCTTCAGAACATCCAGTGCCGTCTTATCGTCGCACATTTCACTCTCGACAATGGAAGCTATATGCATGACGTGGGAATAACGCTCGACGAACATCTTTCGTGGCACGGTCACGCTGCCGGTCTTCGACACACGGCCCGAGTCGTTTCTGCTCAGGTCGATTAGCATCAAGTGCTCGGCGATTTCCTTGTCGTCCGCCAGCAATTCCTGTTCCAGCGCTAAATCTTCTTCATCGGTGCGGCCCCTGGGTCGGGTGCCCGCTAATGGCCGCACCGTCACTTTGCCCGCCTCTACCCGTGCCAGTATCTCTGGCGATGCGCTAACCACCTGATGATCACCAAGCTCAAAATAAACCATGTAGGGAGACGGATTCAGGTGCCGCAGCGCCCGGTAGACGTTTAACGCCTCACCATCAAACGGCACGGACATTCGCTGCGCCAGGACCACCTGCATGACATCTCCGGCGACAATGTAATCCTTGATTCGCCGCACCGAATCTTCGAAAGGCTGCTGTTGAAAACTGGAGATAAAATCCTCCGCCGAGACAGGGGTGCCGAACTTGGCGACTGGCAGTTCTGCCGGCTCGGCGAGCGCGTGCTCTAACTCATCAAGCCGTTGCTGGGCGCCCTGAAATGCACCAGTCTCAGTCGGGTCTACATTGAGGGTCAGGAGAATCGTGCCTTTCAGATTATCGAATATCACTACCTCTTCGGACACCATCAGTAGCACTTCCGGACTGCCGATCTCATCAACACCACTCGCGGGCCCGATTACCGGCTCCACGTATCGCACTGAGTCGTAGCAAAAATACCCTACCAGCCCACCAGAGAAACGTAATTCCTCATCGAGGATGGCGACCTCGTAGCGATTCTTGAATTCAGCCACGAATTCAAACGGGTCATCCCGTTCTACTCGCTCGATAATATCGCCGTCGGTTTCAACAGTGATGCTGGTGCCGACCACTCGCAGCACTGTTCGACAAGGCAGACCAATTATTGAATATCGACCCCATTTTTCGCCTCCCTGCACAGATTCAAATAGATAGCTGTATCTGGCAGGACCGTCGCCGCGGCATAGCTTCAGGTAAGTACTCAATGGCGTCTCGGTGTCCGCCAGCACTTCCCTCGCCACCGGTATTCGGTTGTAACCTTGCCGGGCCAGTTGGTTGAATTGCTGCTCGTTCATGGGAGTCACAAAAATTCGCAAGAAGGTAACTTAGTGGTAAAAAAATCAGGAGCTGGCGATCCTGCCCCCTCTCTCCAACTCTGCTCGCATTGCGGATATCGTGTCAGCATAATCTGCGCTATTGAATATTGCCGACCCGGCCACGAACATGTCGGCACCCGCAGCGGCAATTTCGGCTATGTTATTCACGCTGACTCCGCCATCCACCTCCAGCCTGATGGGAAAACCACTCGCATCGATAATCTCCCGCACCTGCCGCAGCTTATCTAGCGTGGAGGGGATAAACTTCTGTCCGCCGAATCCGGGATTAACCGACATGAGCAAGACAACGTCTATCTTGTCGAGCAGGTATTGCAGGCAGTCAATGCTGCTTCCGGGATTGAAGACCAGGCCTGACTTGCAGCCCTGATCGCGAATCAATTGCAGAGAGCGATCAACGTGATAACTGGCCTCGGGATGAAAACTGATGTAATCCGCTCCCGCGCTGGCAAATTCCTGTATGAGCTGATCCACCGGAGTGACCATCAGGTGTACATCAATCGGTGCGCTGATCTGGAAGTCCCGCAAGGCTTTGCAGACCATGGGGCCAATAGTCAGATTGGGCACATAGTGATTGTCCATCACATCGAAATGGATAACGTCGGCACCTGCGGCCAGCACCGCATTAACCTCTTCGCCCAGACGGGCGAAGTCGGCGCTCAGTATGGATGGAGCTATAAGAAAATCTTTCATGGCGCTATTTTACCGGTTTTACCCACGGAAGTATTGCCCAAGAAGGATCAAACCGCGGCCAGGTGCCACCTTCAGGCTCGCTGCTTGCGAGTTCCGCAAAGTATTTCGTAGGCTTCCTGGATAGACGTAAACTGCTCCTGGGCCGCCAGGTTTGCTTCCCTGGAGCTGTCGGTCAGGTTCAGTTTGTCCGGGTGGTGGCGCGAGACCAGGCGCAGGTAGGCTCGCTTTATTTCGCGTTTGTCGGCACCGGGTGCAATCTGCAGAACCTGGTAAGCGTTGTTAATCCGGGGCGAAAGTTCACTGCCGTAATATTCACCATAGGGAACGCGGTGTAGACAAATTTTTTCGAATTCCGGTTTGCTGAATCCGCAGATCTCCCCAACGTTTCTCAACAGAATACGTTGTTGCAACCCAATACCGCCATCCAGGCCTGCCGCATCTCCGAGGGTTTTGAGAAACAAACGGGTCAAATCACTTCGGCGACCGATAAACCGCATCAGATTCTCGGTTGACCCGTTAATGGGTGCAGCAAGGTCCTTGCCCATGTGAAAGTGGTCAATTGCTCGTTGGCGCGCGACCGGATCAAGACCCAGGACGCCCATAATTCGCGTGCTGTGGTCGATTGCGTCCTGAGTCACCTGACCGTCCAGTCTCGCCAGCCGGCCAAATATCATAAATAGCGTCTGATTGAATACGCGCGCGGTGCGCCCGCCGTCAGGAACGACCAGTCCATCTCCCGAGCCGCTCAATCGCGCAGTAATGGCTTTTTTGTACCCTGCATTCAATAGTGAATAAAGCATGGATCACTCCGAAACCCTCCCCTTCACTATATCGTTCAGTTGCCACAATCTTTCAGGTGTACCGATGTCCAACCACTCGCCCTGGTAAATCTCGCCACTTACCTTATCGCTGGACATCGCATTACTTAACAAAGGCACCAACGGTAATGGTTGTTCCTGATGCCCGGAAAAGAGGTTTCGGTGCAGTACGCTTATCCCACTGAACGTTAACCGCTGATCCCGGCGGGCGTGATCCTCATGAACGCGCCCCTTGGAGTCAATGTAAAAATCGCCGTATGGATGGTGTTCGGTATTGGGAACCAGAACCAGATGCGCAAGACAACCTGAGCCGTCTACAGGTCTGAGGCTGGCAAACGGAAAATCGGTCCACACATCGGCATTGACCACTACGAAGCAATCGTCTTCGAGCAATGGCAGAGCCTTGATAATTCCGCCGGCTGTTTCCAGCCGCACCGTCTCGCGGGAATAGCGAATATTGGCACCCAATTGCGAACCATCGCCAAGCCGTAACTCGATCTTGTCTCCGTGGTAAAAATGATTGATTACGATTTCCCGAATACCGTTGTCCACGAGCCGCTGGATCTGATGCTCGATCAGGCTGTCGTCGCCGACCTGTAGCAGAGGCTTCGGCAGGGAGTCGGTTAGCGGCCGCATGCGTTTGCCAAGGCCCGCGGCCAGTATCATCGCTTTCATGATTAGCTCTTGAGAAGCCGCTGTTCGGCCAGGGGTAAAATGCGCACCCGAAACCATTGCAGCAATTCCGCTAGCTCCGGGTAGCCTTCCGCAACTTCGGTAAAATAACGTATCGTCTGCGGAATATCGGCCAGGAATTGCGATTTGTTATCTCGAATACAGAGCCGAGCAAATATGCCGATGACCTTGAGGTTTCGCTGCAGTCCCATGAGGTCGAAGTGGCGAAAGAATTCTGCCTCGGAAAGTCCGGAGATGACGCCATGATCCTCAGCTTGCTGTTTGTAATAGAGCGCCAGCAGTTGAACATAGGACAACGGCCAACTTATGTAGCAATCGCGTAACAGCGACACCAGGTCGTAGGTATAGGCCCCAACTACCGCATCCTGAAAATCAATGACTGCAGGATATTGCTCTTGTTCGGGCACCATGAGATTGCGGGAATGGTAGTCCCGATGCACAACCACCTGGGGCTGAGCCAGCGCACTGCTGGCAAGGAATGCCTGGCAATCGAAAATAAGCTGCTGCTCCTCCTGCTGCAGCTCCAATTCCAGGAAACGACCGCAAAACCAATCCTGAAGCAGCTGCATCTCGCTGAGGAGCAACTTTTCGTCGTATGGAGGGAAGCCTTGGACATTGACGTTTTTTTGCAGGGTCACCAGGGTGTCTATTGCGCATTTATAAAGGGCGTCTATCCGATCAGGTGCGTCATAGCAGCGATTCAGCGCCTTCAGATATAGCTCGTCGCCGAAATCTTCCTGCAACATGAACCCGTGCTCGTAATCCACGGCGATTATGCGCGGTGTCAGCACTCCCCCACTTCGAAACGCCCTGGCGATCCTCACGAAGCTATGGCTGTTCTCGCTCGCCGGTGGGGCATCCACAACGATGTATGAGAAGTCATTCAATCGAGTCCTGAAGTAGCGTCGAAAGCTGGCATCGCCACTTAAATTCTGAAGCTCGACATCACTGGCCTGCGTGCCATAGCACATTACCAATTGTTGTCGCACCCAATCCGTTAAAAGCGCTTTCCGATCTGTCATAACTCGTCAATTACCATCGTTCTGATTACTATCGGCTGATCGATCCTGATCGCAGTCAGTATTCTCGAGTCCGGCACCGCGCCACGAGTCTAACATACTCACCAACCAATCTAGACGCTGCCCTGACGCCTCACCAGCTGCCGATGCAGGATGATGCGGGAAAGAAAATACATTATCATGCGGCGCAAATATCCTCCGTCTTTCTGGCAATCCTGTACAACATGGCGCCCATCCATCTCCGTCTCCGTGCTGTCATACCCCTGATTTTTATAACGGGACTGTACTCAGTTTTCGGTCCAATACAGACCTATGCCCAGAACGTCAATCTGTTCGATTGCCGACCCAATGCCAGCGGCGACGGCTGGATCTGCGAAAGCGTCTCACCGCAGCAGTCGGCGCAGCCAGCACCAGCCGACAACCGCTATCGCGGAAGTGATATAGAATTGTTCGAGCCACGCCAGGAAACTGCCACGCCACTCCGACCGGGGTCGTCGAGTCAGGATTCTCTCGACGAAGCGACGCCAGTTAATCAGGAAATTCCGCCGACCAGGGGCGACGAATTTGACTGGGTACCACGGAATCAATTGACCGCAGAGGAGCTGGCGCAACTCGCTGGTAATTGTTGCGGTGCCTTTATCGAGCCGGTTCGCAGCGATATAAATGAAAGCGCGAATCCCCTGACCTCGGCGACCGTATTTGAAACTGACACCGGTTTCAGTCGGCTACCGGACGACACCATTAATATCGACGGCCGAGTAGCAGTGCGGCAGGGAAATCGCACAGTGCGCAACGATCAAAGCACCACAATCAGCGGCAGCAACGATACTGTGCTGATGGAAGGAAACGTAGAGTTTCGAGAGCCGGGCGTATTGATGCGAGGGAGTGCTGCCTTCATTGATGGATCCAGCGGCGATAATCGCGTTGAAAATGCCGTGTATGTCTTGCACGGGTACGGCGCCCACGGGCTTGCGGAGAGTATCGTCTATTCCTCGGATAGCAATTTGCTGACAATCGTCAATGGTGAATTCAGCCGCTGTGAACCCGACAGCAACTTCTGGCAACTAAGAGCCAATAACATCGTCATAGACCAGCAGGCCGGTCGCGGTTACGCCCAGGGCACCAGCCTCAGAATCAGTGATATTCCGGTATTTTACTTTCCATTCACGTTGACATTCCCTTTGAGTGATCAACGGGTGTCGGGGTTTCTGGCACCAAGCATAGGCTCAACCAGGGACGGCGGATTTGATCTGCAGACGCCTTATTATCTCAATCTGGCACCAAACTTCGACGCCACCGTGTCACCGCGACTGCTGACCGATCGTGGCGTACTCGTCAACGGCGAGGCACGCTACCTGGCCAGCTGGTCGATGAACACGCTGAACGTTTCGCATTTGTCGGGCGATCTCAATTACGAACTAGATAGTAGCGGGTCTCCCACTTTGGAGTCGCCTCCGGCGGAAGACCGCTGGTTTGTCGATTTCGAGCACAGCGGTACCATCGGCAATAACTGGTCGACCTTTATCGACTACAATGCCGTAAGCGACTACGCCTATTTCGAGGATTTTGGCAGCAGCGGTCTCAACGTGTCCAGTCGCACCCATTTGAACCGTCAGGGGCGCATCGATTTTAGCAACAGCCTGCTGCGAGCTCGTCTGAATGTGCAGCGTACCCAGATTCTTGATCCTTTTCTGGATCCGCGCTTTACGGAAACAGACCTGACTAAACCCTTCGATCGCTTGCCCCAGCTAACTCTAAATACCGGCCTGCCAGTTATAGGTAACCTGCGGCTCAATCTGGCTACGGAGTTCAGCGCCTTCGATCGTAAACTTAACGAGAATCTACTTTCCCAGGAGCAACTCCAGGCCGGCGCTCTGGTAAATGGCAATCGAATCAATCTGGAGCCCTCGCTGAGCTGGGATCTTGAGGCCCCGGGGTGGTTTATCAGACCAACTGTCAAATACCGAATGGTCAGCTATGACCTAGAGGACCAGGGAATCCATGCCGAGAATGATGCCGAACTGAATGTCGGCGTGTTCGACCTGGACACCGGACTGATTTTTGAGCGTACGATGAACCTGGGGAACGGCTACACCCAGACCCTGGAACCTCGTCTCTACTATCTTTACAGCGATTATCAGGATCAGAGCAACCTGCCGCTATTCGACACCACGGAAGTAAGTTTCAGCTTCAGCCAATTGTTTCGCGACAATCGATTTGCCGGTGGCGATCGCATCAACGACGCCAATCAGCTAACTGCAGCAGTTACCAGTCGAATTTTCGATAATTTGGGACGCGAACGTGCGAGTTTGAGCCTCGGGCAGATCAGCTACTTCGAGGATCGATTGGTCAGCCTTGATAACCCTTTGCGAAGCTGGATGCCGCTTTACTCGACGACCAGTTCCTCATCGGCGCTTGTAGGCGAATTCAGTTATGCCCTTGGCGATACCTGGCGTGTGCGAGGAGGTGCCCAATGGGATGAAGAAGCGCAGGAGTTTAATGAAGGAAGCTTTCAGTTCAATTACCAGTCGCAGAGCGGTGTGATATTCAATGCCGCGTACCGATATCGCAACCGTAATGTCCTGTATGAGCCAACGTACGACCAGCCGACCCTGCAGCAGTTCGACACTGAATTCATCGCACCCACTATCGACCAAACAGACATTTCCGGCGTATTACCGATTACCGGCAACTGGCGTCTGCTGGCGCGCTGGAATTATGACCAGGCAAATTCCAGGAACCTCGAGACCTTCGCTGGTGTCGAATTCAGTAATTGCTGCGCCACTATCCGCGTGATCGCGCGGGAGTGGGTAAGACAGTATGCGCTGTTTCTGCCGAATATTGAGCCGGATCGCGGTATTTTTCTGCAATTCACACTGAATGGATTGGGCAATATCACCGGCGGAGGACTGAGTAACCTGTTAAGTGATAGTATTACGGGGTTTAGAGATCCGTACCAACCCTGACACGAATATGAGAAAACGATTAGACAAGCTGTTATCGCTGCGCGCGGCCGCCGTTGCTCTCTGCTCGCTCGGAATGCTCCTCGTATCACTGGCCAGTCAGGCCCAGCGGGTAAGCCTGGACAAGGTCATAGCCGTTGTAGACGAGGACGTCATTCTGCAAAGCGAACTGGATTCCCGCATCGCGGAACTGAGCGAAAACGCCCAACTGAACAATCGGCCCCTGCCGCCTCCGGAACAGATGCGCGAGGAAGTTCTGGACCTGCTGGTCATCGAGAGCGTTCAACTGCAACTGGCTGAGCGCGCGAGTATCCGTTTTGACGATGACACACTTAATCGCGTGCTGGAAAACCTTGCGAGGCAGAGCAATATGACATTCGATCAGTATGTCAATGCCCTTCAGCAAGAAGGCGTCTATCGACAGACCCGCGAACAGGTGCGGCGTGAGCTGACCCTGCAGGAATTGCAGCGAGGCATGGTCAATCGGCGAATCAACATTACCGACCAGGAAATAGAAAATTTCCTGAACTCGGAGATGGGCCGAACCGCCATGGCAGCAGACTATTTGGTGGATCACATTCTGGTATCTATCGGTGAAAACGACTCCAATGCGCTGATCGAAGAGAAATTAGAGTATGCCGCCAATCTCGTCAGTACCATCCAAAACGGCGACGACTTTGCACAAACTCGCGCCAGGGCCCAACAGGAACAACGATTTCCGATAAGTGGCGCAAACTTCGGCTGGCGCCGCTTACAGCAGATTCCAAGTCTTTTCACCGAAGTTGTGCCAGAAATGGAAATTGGCGACGTAGCGGGACCGATTCGCGCCGGCAATGGTTTCCACGTCATCAAGCTGGCAGATATGCGGGGTGGTACTGAGCGGGTAGTCAATCAAACTCATATCCGGCACATCATGGTCTCACCCAATGAGATTCGTACCGAGGAACAGGCGCTGGCATTGATAACTCAGTTGCGGCAAAGAATTGTCGATGGCGAGGAATTTGAAACTCTTGCACGCCAAAATTCCGAGGACGCGTCCTCGGTAGTCGCCGGCGGAGATCTCGATTGGGTTAACGAAGGCGGCATGCCACCAGAAATGGAAGAGATCGTGGGCAAGCTCGAAATTAACCAGCTCAGTGAGCCGTTTCGCACCGAAGTTGGCTGGCACATTGCCGAGGTCCTGGGCCGCCGTGAGCAGGACATGAGTCTTCAATACAGTCGTTCTCAGGCTGAAAACGCACTTCGCAACCGTAAGTACGACCTGGAACTGGAAAACTGGTTACTGGAGCTGCGGGAATCCGCGTTTGTTGAATTCAAGGAATAGTCGGGGCCGCCACGGCTGATTCGTTCAACTCCGCACCAGCATAGGACCATGGGGCAGGACTGCAGAATTGATCCAGCGACTTGTTATCACGCCCGGTGAACCCGCCGGCATCGGGCCCGACATCTGTATCCAGTTAGCACAGCGCCCCCCTGAGAATGCGGAACTGGTCATCGTAGCCGATCCCGATCTTATGCAGCAGCGTGCACAGCAGCTGAACTTGGCACTCCATCTGCCTTTGCTGGATCGCGACGCAGACCGCTGTGTCACCGTGCCCGGACAATTGCGCATTGTCCCGATACCTCTGAGGGCGCCCTGCTCACCCGGTCAGATCGATTCCGTAAATTCACCCTACGTTCTTGAGACGCTTGAGCAGGCGGTGCAACTCTGTCGGCGTAACATCTGCGACGGCCTCGTGACTGGACCGGTGCACAAGGCCGCCATCAACGACGCGGGGATTCCCTTTACCGGCCACACGGAGTTTCTGGCGGATTTATGCGATCAACCCCTGACGGTAATGATGCTGGCCACCGAGGGCTTGCGAGTAGCGCTGGCCACCACGCACCTTCCGCTTGCTGACGTGCCGAAGGCAATCACTGCGGAACTACTGCAGCACATCATTACAATTCTGGACAAAGAGCTGCAAAGCAAGTTCGGTATCGATCATCCGCGCATCCTGGTTTGCGGGCTGAACCCCCATGCCGGCGAAGGTGGACACCTCGGGCGCGAAGAAATAGACGTAATCGAACCCGTCCTGAAAACCATGCGCGCAAGAGGTATCAGGCTACAAGGTCCTCTCCCGGCCGATACCCTGTTCACTGACAAGTACCTTCAGGATGCCGATGCCGTTCTGTCGATGTACCACGACCAGGGTCTGCCGGTTCTAAAATTCAAGGGCTTCGGGCGAGCCAGCAATATAACTCTGGGCTTGCCAATCATCCGCACTTCTGTGGATCATGGCACCGCCCTCGAACTGGCCGGCACAGGCAAATCTGACAGCGGCAGCCTGCACAACGCCATTGAGACGGCGCAGCTTATGGCGCGACATTATTCTAATGCGCGCGGCGCTAACGATCAGGCATAGGTGTCGATTAGCGGGAAACATCACCATGAGCAATCGCATCGCCTCTCCGATTCTTCGCCATACGCCCCGCAAGCGCTTTGGTCAGAATTTTCTTCACGATGAGTCTGTCATCAGCCGTATCGTTGACAGCATCAATCCACAACCGCATGACCATATCGTGGAAATCGGGCCAGGCAAAGGAGCGCTCACCCGGCGACTCGTCGGAAAATGTGGGAGACTGGACACCATTGAAATTGATCGAGACCTGGCAAAATACCTGTCCCGTTCCTTGCAGAACAACCACGGTGAGCAACATTTCGACATCCACTGTTGCGACGTGCTCAAGTTTGATTTTTACTCGTTAAGCGATATTCCGGACACACTGAGGGTTATCGGCAATCTCCCCTACAATATCTCGACCCCCGTAATTTTCCGCCTGCTCAAGTATTCAAAACTCATCAAAGACATGACTTTCATGCTACAGCTTGAGGTAGTCAATCGTCTTTCCGCTGGCCTGGGTGACAAAAACTATGGACGCCTTGGCATCATGGCGCAATACCATTGCGAGGTGGAGCATCTTTTCAATGTACCGTCTGCGGCCTTTACGCCGAAACCAAAAGTCAGCTCGGCCATCGTCAGATTGACACCGCATCAGTCCATGCCCTGTGTCGCAACGAATGTCGAATGCCTGCAGGATGTCGTCCGCACTGCGTTTACTCAGCGACGCAAAACATTGCGTAACAGCATGAAAAATCTGGTGTCCGAAGAACAGCTGGAAGGGCTGGAACTGGATCTGTCACTGAGGCCGGAAAATCTCTCCCTGCAGGACTACGTCAAAATCAGCAACGCCATTTCCTGATCACGTCGCCGACACGCGCAAGCATCAGGGATCGACTCGATCGCTCAACAAAATCCGCTTCTCCATGCGCCAGCCCTGGCCGGTTTTCCGCCAGCTGATGCGATAGATCCCAGAACTGGCAATTGTGGGGAGATTGTTGGCGGTCTGATGTGTGATTAGGGCCATGTTTTCCGTCAACGCCCGATTGTCGGAAAGCTCCAGGAACACCAGCGCTGAAAAGTGATGTCGGGTCTGGCGATCGGCGAGACGCCCCTGATGGGAATCTCGCGCGTATTCCAGGATGCCTTTCTGACCGGACACAACCGATCCCTCGACTCTTTCTCCGGACACCCAGCGCTCCATCTCCCCATCCTCGGTAAACAGTGCGGCAAACGCTGCCGCATCCTTTCCGTCCCAACGGTAGGAATACTGAGCAAGCATTTCAGCAATCAAGGTACGGTCCTGCAGCCTCAACTCGGTCTCGGCGCCAACCGCCAGGCTGTTGCCGAATAGCAAGCACAGCATGACCTGTAAAACGATTCTGTTCATTAAGAACACCCTTGTCACGATGGAATGGTCGTTGATGCGGGAACCAGTGTGTATACTACAGAAACATTCCTGGCTTAACTATCAGCCAATCGATCTGTCGCGGGTAAACTGCATCAGGATCAGGAACACAGGGGAATCGGGTTAGCGAATGACAGTATACGCCATCGGCGATATTCAGGGCTGCTACAAGCCGCTGATGAAGTTGTTAAAGAAAGTCAAATTCACCGCCGGTAGCGACGAGTTGTGGTGTGTCGGCGACCTGATCAATCGTGGACCAAAATCACTGGATACCCTGCGTTTCCTGAGCGATATCGATGACTCGGTGGAAGTGGTGCTCGGCAATCACGATCTCCATTACCTGGCGATCTACTATGAGTGCGCACCGGCCCGGAGCAAGGATACGCTGCAGAGTTTGCTGGATGCACCCGACGGATACGAACTCAGTGAATGGCTACGCTCAAAGCCGCTGGCTCACCATGACAGCCTGGAAACATCATTTGGAATTCAGAAATACCTGATGGTTCACGCAGGAATCGCGCCACAGTGGTCACTACAAAAGACTCTGGACTGTGCTGCGGAAGTGGAACTGGTTCTGCACAGTAAAAAATTTCGCAAGTTTCTAAAAAAAATGTACGGCGACCAGCCTGACTGTTGGAGCAATGACCTGCAGGGCTGGAAGCGACTGCGGGTGATAACCAATTACCTGACCCGATTAAGATTCTGTGCAGCGGACGGCAAGATGAATCTTAATATAAAGCAGGGCCTTGCATATGCGCCTGCGGGATACCAACCCTGGTTCGAATACGAGCGGATTACACCCAAGACCAACATTCTGTTCGGACATTGGGCTGCGCTTGAAGGATTTACCGGCAAGGAGCATGTCCATGCCCTGGACACCGGTTACGTGTGGGGTCGGGAATTGACCATGATGCGACTCGAAGATCATAAACTGTTTAGTGTTTGAGTGAATGGCTATGCAGGCTTACCTGGTAGGTGGCGCGGTACGCGACAAACTCCTCGGGCTTCCGGTTCGCGAACGCGACTGGGTGGTGGTGGGTGCCAGTGCCGATGAACTGCTGGAGCAGGGCTATCAGCAGGTTGGCAATGATTTTCCGGTATTTCTTCATCCAGAAACCCACGAGGAATACGCTCTGGCCCGCAGGGAGACCAAGAGCGGTCATGGCTATAAGGGATTTGCATTCGATGCCTCCCGACACATCAGCCTGGAAGAAGACCTGCTCCGTCGCGACCTCACCATTAACGCGATGGCCGAAGACGACGAAGGACAGGTGATCGATCCCTACGGCGGTCGGCGGGACCTGGAAGACAGAATTCTGCGCCATGTATCACTCGCTTTTTGCGAAGATCCTTTAAGGGTCTTGCGGGTGGCTCGCTTCGCCGCCCGCTTCGCTCATCTAGGATTCAGCATCGCTGCAGAAACCCTCGAGCTCATGAACAGCATCGTCAAATCCGGCGAGCTGCAGCATCTGGTTAGCGAACGAGTCTGGCAGGAGTTTGAAACGGCGCTCTCGGAAACCAGCCCGGTCACCTTTTTTCGAACTTTGCGGGATTGCGGGGCTCTGGCGGTATTGTTACCCGAAGTCGACAGGTTGTTTGGAGTACCGCAACCGGAGGAATATCACCCGGAGATAGACACCGGGGAACACACCTTCATGGTCATAGAACAGGCAACCCGCCTTACCGAAGATCCTATCGTCCGTTACGCCGCGCTGATTCACGACGTGGGCAAAGGAGCCACTCCAAAGAACAACTGGCCCCATCATTACCGACACGAACACCTGGGTCTGGATTTGATAAGGAACATCAATGATCGATTGAAAGTACCAAGAGAGTTCGGTGACACTGCATTGCTGGTCTGTGAGCATCACACCAAGCTGCATAGAATGGCGGAATTACGCAGCGCGACCTTGCTGGACTTGCTGGAAGCGCTGGATGCATTCCGGCGTCCCGAGCGCATGCGCCGCTTCCTTCTGGCCTGCGAGGCGGACTCCCGGGGTCGCACCGGCATGGAGAAGATTGACTATCCTCAGCGAGAAATGCTGCTGGCTGCTCATCAGGCCGCCAGTGAACTCGACGTGGGCAAACTGCTGGCCGGTCACGAAGAGCTCGCAGAAAACCCGGGCAACATCAAGGCGCTTATTCACCAGAAACGCAGCGAGCTGATTCGTAATCGGTTGGGAAAATCCAATTGAGCGCAGATTCAAATAACAAGGTAGTGATGATTACCGGTGCCGCCAGGCGACTCGGCGCAGCCACGGCGCAACTCTTCCATCAGCGCGGCTACCGGATAATCGTGCATTGCAACGATTCGCTTCAGGCGGCCGAGCAGCTGATCCTTGGGATGAATCGCGACAGGCGGAACTCGGCCTTGATTGTAAAGGCCAACCTGACCCGCGATGACGAAGTGGCGGCCCTCGCCGGGCAGGCAGTGCAGGCCTTCGGGCAGGTAGACGTACTGATCAACAATGCCTCATCTTTTTATCCGACACCTTTTGGACGAGTGACCAGCTCAGCTTGGCATGACCTTATTGACAGTAATCTGCGGGGCGCCTTCTTTTTAAGTCAATCCCTGGCCGGATCCCTGCGACTCCGTCGCGGGGCTATCGTAAATCTAATTGATATCTATGCCGAGCAACCCTTAAAGAATCACCCGGTGTACAGTATCGCCAAAGCCGGGCTGAGAGCCATGACCAGGTCGCTGGCACTGGAATTGGCTCCCGAAGTGCGTGTCAACGGTGTCGCTCCCGGCGCAATTCTGTGGCCTGACCAAGACGAAGACGCAGACGCTGCGCATCAGGCGATCATCGACTCGGTACCCCTTGGTCGCACCGGTATATCGGACGATATTGCAGAAGCGGTTTATTTTCTGGCTACTGATGCAAGTTACATCACAGGTGAAGTAATCCGCGTAGACGGTGGGCGCCGGTTGAATCTCTAGACCGGCGTAATGACTCCCGCTCTGCACATCCGCGCCCGCAATCCCGGGCTCGGCGACTTACCAGTCGAATTCAACCTGCCAGAGACGTTGACCGCCGTCATCAAACTGCTGCCACAGTTGCGCATAGGTTTCCGTCCGTCCAGGATAACGCCCGTGCGGAAGTAGATCAGCCAGCGGCTTCAATACAAATGCCTGCTCAGTAATTTCTGTCCGCGGCAGCTCGATCCCTTCATGGGTTCCCTGCAATTCGCCATAGGTCAGAATGTCGATATCCAGGGTTCGCCCGGAAAATCGCGGCGCCGATCGGTCCCGACCCTGATCGTCTTCCAGCTGCTTGAGTTCCGAGACTAGCGCCTGGAGTTCAATGTCGGATTCAAAACCCACTACCAGATTGAGGAAATTATCTCCTTGAAAACCGATAGATTCACTTTCGTAGACCGGCGAAATTTGAAGCTTACCAAACCGAGAAGAAAGTGTGGTGATCGCGGATCGAATATTGACTGAAGGGTCAATATTACTACCGATACTGAGAATAACCTGGGGCATGGGCTAAGAGATTCACTAAAAACGCAACGGAATGAGTCGCTTTATTACTGAACCCGGCGTTCGCCGCGTTCGATTACGATTCCCACTTCGCGGGAGCCGGTCACCGCACCAGGCTTGCCTACTCGCAGCCTGAGCCAGGGCACATTGAACTCATCGGTAACAATACCTGCAACCTGTTCCGCCAGTGTTTCCACCAGATAAAACTCTGACGCTTCGATAAACGCAATCAGGCGCTTGGCAACCGTTTTGTAGTCGAGAGCCAGCCTGATGTCGTCATCCCGCGCTGCCGGGCGGATATCGGTCGCCATTTCCAGATCAAGACTGACAGTCTGTTTTCGTTCCCGCTCCCAATCGTAGATACCTATGATGGTTTCAATTTCGAGGTCACGAATATAAACAATGTCCATGAACTTCCGGTTTTCCTAACTGTTGTGGGGGCTTGTCTCAGCTGAGCCTGATAAGGGCTGCAGGGTATCGAGCGGCCATCTTGGTCTGGCGACTATCGCCAGATCGTCGCTCTCTCCGGCCAGCAGGCGCTGGCAACCAGCATAGGCGATCATGGCACCATTATCGGTGCAGAATCTTGGCTTGGCGTAATAGAGTCGGCTGCCCAGCTGCTCGACCATCTCGCCTAGACCGGCCCGCAAACGCAGGTTGGCGCTCACTCCACCTGCTATTATGAGTGAGCGTAACCCGGTCTGCTCCAACGCGCGTCGGCATTTGATCACGAACGTGCTGACCACCGCCTCCTCGAATGCCCGGGCGATATCCGCCGCCAGCTGGTCATCAAGCCGGCCCTCGCTGTCGCGATGCTCGTCAATGGTATTGCGCACGTAAGTCTTCAAGCCACTGAAGCTGAAATCCAGGCCTGGTCGGTTCACCATCGGACGCGGGAAATCAAATACGCCAGGGTTACCCTTCTCGGCCAGCGCCGCCACTCGAGGACCGCCGGGATATGGCAGTCCCAGCATTTTGCCAACTTTGTCAAAGGCCTCTCCTGCAGCATCATCGAGGGATTCGCCCAACATCCGGTATCTGCCGATTCCGTCCACCTGAACAAGCTGAGTATGGCCACCGGATACCAGCAAAGCGACAAAAGGAAATTCCGGCGGATCTTCTTCCAGCATAGGCGCCAGCAGATGCCCTTCCATGTGATGAACCCCCAGAGTCGGGATTCCAAGTCCCATACCCAGCGATCGACCGATGGCCGCGCCGACAAGCAAGGCGCCCACCAGACCGGGCCCCGCAGTATAGGCGATGCCGTCGAGGTTCTGCTTTTCAATGCCCGCAGTAGCCAGCACTTCGTTAATTAAAGGCAGGGTCTTGCGTACGTGATCTCTGGACGCCAGTTCGGGCACCACGCCGCCATAGCGGGCGTGGATGTCCACCTGGCTGTACAGGCAATCCGAGAGTAGTCCCCGTTCACTGTCGTAAACGGCTACTCCGGTCTCATCGCAGGAGGTTTCAATACCAAGAACTATCATAAGGGCGCCAAGTTTACCCTGTTCCCGCCAATTTGCATGTAAAAACCGGCAAAAACCCCGTAAAAGCGTCAGATTCTGGGGATTTTTCTTTGCATTTGGGGTGTCCGGATATTAAGATATGCGGCCTTTAAATTGGTCCTAGATTTCAGGTAGGTGTTTAATTACATGCCACAAGTGAAGTTAAAAGAGAACGAGCCGTTTGATGTTGCCTTGCGACGCTTCAAGCGTTCTTGCGAAAAGGCAGGCATCCTTGCAGAGGTGCGTCGAAGGGAGTTCTACGAAAAGCCAACCTCCATACGCAAGCGGAAGGCTGCTGCCGCGGTAAAGCGTCACCTCAAGAAAGTTCAGCGCGAAAACCGCAAGACCCAACGGCTCTATTAATACCGCCACCATGGGAGCTTCCATGGCCGATAGCGCACTCAAGCAACAACTTACCGAAGCCATGAAAGAGGCAATGCGCGCCAGAGACAAAGCGCGCCTCGGCACACTGCGTCTTGCGCTCTCCGAAATCAAACGCGTCGAAGTCGACGAACGCATCGATCCCGATGACGCCCGCGTAACCGCAATTCTTGACAAGATGGTAAAACAGCGGCGCGAGTCCGTGCGTCAGTACGAGCTGGGAGGTCGCCAGGATCTGGTCGACCAGGAAAATCAGGAAATCGACGTATTACAGGAATTTCTGCCTGTCGCGCTGACTGTCGAAGAGCTCGCCGACATCATTAAAACCGCAATCACCGCGACCGGGGCTGAGTCCATCCGTGACATGGGCAAGGTGATGGGCGCCGTCAAGCCGCAAGTGCTGGGTCGTGCCGACATGGGCGTGGTTAGCCAGCAAATTAAAGCTCTGCTGGACTAGGCTGGGATAACGCCGCGATTGCCACAGCCGGCGTTGCACCGGTCGTCCGGGTGGACTACGATTCCAGCAATACCACCAGAAGACCGATGCACCGGTCAATGATCTATGGCCGGACTGATTCCGCAATCCTTCATCGACGATCTGCTAAGCCGGGTCGACATTGTCGACGTTGTCGACAAGCGCGTTAAGCTGCGCAAAACCGGCAAAAACTATTCAGGTCTCTGCCCGTTTCATCAGGAAAAATCACCCTCTTTCAGCGTCGAACCGGACAAGCAATTTTACTATTGCTTTGGCTGTGGCGCCGGCGGTAATGCCATTGGCTTCCTGATGAATTACGACAGCTTGGACTTCCCCCAGGCGGTGGAAAATCTGGCCGGCGAGTACGGAATCGAAGTGCCAAAGGAAACCACCAGCAAAGCCGAGAAACAACGTCAGTCAAAAAATTCGATGATCCTGGCACTACTTGAACAGGCCAATCAGCATTTCCAGCAACAGTTACGTCATCATGGCAATCGCCAATCAGCAGTGGATTATCTCAAGGCCCGCGGGCTAAGCGGCGCCATCGCCCGAGACTTTATGATCGGTTACGCGCCGCCAGGCTGGGACAACCTGCTCGGTTCTCTCGGCGGAAATGAAGAACAACGCAAACTGTTATTGGACGCGGGTTTGCTGGTAGAAAAGGAGCGCGAGAAGCTCGCCTCAGATGACAGCAGAGAAACTGCCGGCACACAGGATCCCGTGCGTTATTACGATCGCTTTCGCGACCGCATCATGTTTCCCATCCGCAGCAGCAAGGGCCAGGTGATCGGCTTCGGCGGACGGGTGCTGGGAGACGACAAGCCGAAGTACCTTAACTCTCCCGAAACTCCAGTATTCCAGAAAGGTCGGGAACTGTACGGCCTGTTCGAGGCACGGCGGGCCAATCGAAAACTGGAGCGAGTGATAATTGTTGAGGGCTATATGGATGTAATCGCGTTGGCCCAGGAGGGCATTAACAACGCGGTCGCAACACTGGGCACCGCGACCAACGCAAATCACCTGACACGGCTTTTTCGTCTGGTAAGCGAAGTGGTGTTTTGTTTCGACGGCGATGAAGCTGGCCGAACCGCCGCCTGGCGTGCTCTGCAGGTGAGTATTCCACTCATGGAGGACGGCCGGGACATAAACTTTCTGTTTTTACCGGAGGGCGAAGACCCCGATACTCTGGTGCGCCAGATCGGGGCAGACAAGTTCATCGAGAAGCTGAACCGGGCCGTGCCGCTGGCAGATTTTTTCTTCGAAAAACTGGGCGCAGGTCTCGATCTGGATGATATTGCTGACCGGGCCCGCCTGGGTCAGCAGGCAAAGCCTCTCATCAATCAGTTTCCCAGGGGAATATACAGCCAGCTGATGCTAAAAAGGCTGGCAGAACTCGTTGGCATGGAACAGAACCAGCTTGATGATTTACTGACTGGCAATCAGAAAATACCACCTTCCAGCACCGGAGAGGCCCTTCCAGACCACGTTGCAGAATGGCAGCAGCAGGGTTCACGCCCGAGGCAGTTCAAAAAAACTGCACCCATCAGCAGCAAGAAGTCCTGGAGCCTGAAAGCCATCGAGCTGATACTGGCCAAACCTGAAATTGCTTTGGAAGTTGACCAGGACCTCAGCCTTCTGGCAGATGCAGACGGAGCGAGGTCCAGCATGTTGCTTGAACTCATTGAATTGGTGCGAAAGGACCCCAATATCACTACCTATGCAATGCTGGGATATTTCTACGACTCGCCAGTTGGTAACAGACTGACCCAACTGATGAAGGAAGAGAAAATAACTCCTTCCGAAGGCATAAAAGATGAGTTTCGCCAAATAATTGACAGGATATTGTCAGATGTCCGACAACAGGCCGCGATTGACGAAACCCTCAATGCCCTGCGGGATAGACTGGGCAAAGACCGCAAGAACTAATGACCGGATAAACAGCTTCATCCACGCCGGATACTCGGGTTGTCAAAACAGTCTAAACCAATATACATGTCTGCCAATAACCCCTTATAATGGCCGGCTGTTTTCCGGGCGGGCTTCAACCCGTCGCCCCGACTATACGCTCACTGCGAAACTGGAAACCTATGTCTGAAACCAATACCCCTCAATCCAGTCTTAAATCCCTGATAGCCAAAGGCAAGGAACAGAACTATCTGACCTATGCCGAGGTCAACGATCACCTGCCCCAATCGATCTCCGACCCGGATCAGGTCGAAGACATTATTCAGATGATCAACGACATGGGCATCAAGGTGTACGAAACTGCGCCCGATGCCGATGCACTGTTATTAAATGAAGACGACAGCGACGTCGGCTCTGAAGATGAGGTGGCTGCTGCCGAAGCTGCCGCCGCTCTTGCTGCAGTAGAAAACGAAGCTGGCCGAACCACCGACCCTGTGCGTATGTACATGCGCGAGATGGGCACGGTTGAACTGCTGACCCGCGAAGGCGAAATAGTAATCGCTAAACGAATCGAGGAAGGTATCCGTGAGCTAATGAAGGCCATGGCGCACTTTCCCGGTACCGTCGAGCACGTGCTGAACGAGTACGCCCTGGTGGAATCGGAGGAGCGGCGACTGAACGAGCTGATTACCGGTTACCAGGAACCGTCGGACGATGACGACATTCCTGTGCCGGTCGTAGGTGAAATGGACGATTCAGCAGATGATGACAAGGAAGACGATGACCTCGATACCAATGAAGAGGATGATGAAAGCGCCGCGGGGCCAGATCCCGAAGAGGCGCGAATCCGCTTCACTGAATTGCGCAAACAATACGATAAGGCCGCTGCAACCGTAGCCAAAAACAAACGCGGCCATAAAAAGTCTGCCGAGGAACTGGATAAGCTCGGAGATCTGTTCAAATGCTTCAAGTTAACACCCAAGCAATTTGATCCGCTGCTGGCACACATACGCGCCGTCTTGTCCCGGCTGCGTCGTCATGAACGCACGGTCATGAGTCTGTGCGTCCGTGGTGCAAAAATGCCACGCAAGACTTTTATCAGCACATTCCCCGGGCACGAAATTGACGAGAAGTGGATCGATCAGCATATAGGCGCTGGTGAAGCCTACTCCGAACTGCTGGTTAACGTGAAAAACGACGTGATCCGTGCGCAGAAGAAACTGCGCCTGATGGAAGAGGAGAATGGCCTGACGATCGCCGAGATCAAGGATATCAACCGACAGATGTCGATTGGTGAAGCAAAGTCCCGCCGCGCCAAGAAGGAAATGGTCGAGGCCAACCTGCGACTGGTAATATCCATCGCCAAGAAATATACCAATCGCGGACTGCAGTTTCTGGATCTGATTCAGGAAGGCAACATCGGGCTGATGAAGGCGGTCGACAAATTTGAATACAGGCGCGGGTACAAGTTCTCCACCTACGCGACCTGGTGGATACGCCAGGCGATTACCCGATCCATCGCCGACCAGGCGCGAACGATCCGTATCCCGGTTCACATGATAGAGACTATCAACAAGCTAAATCGCATCTCCCGGCAGATGGTTCACGAAAAAGGCCGCGATCCAACTCCCGAAGAGCTCGGTGAGCGCATGGACATGTCGGAAGAAAAGGTCCGACGTGTGTTGAAGATCGCCAAGGAACCGATTTCCATGGAGACCCCGATCGGTGACGATGAAGATTCACATCTGGGTGATTTCATCGAGGATGCTACCGTCGACTCTCCGGTTGACTCGTCAATTGATGAAGGACTGCGGGAGGCGACCCGTGAAGTACTCGGCAGCCTGACAGCGAGGGAAGCCAAGGTTCTGCGTATGCGGTTCGGTATCGACATGAACACCGATCACACTCTTGAAGAGGTGGGCAAGCAGTTCGACGTAACTAGAGAGCGCATCCGGCAGATCGAAGCCAAGGCGCTCCGCAAGCTGCGCCATCCGACCCGCTCGGACCACCTGCGCAGCTTTCTGGACGACTAGTCGGAAGATTGGCAACCAATCAAGGGGCGCATATAATGCGCCCCTTCGTGTTTTAAGGGCCTATAGCTCAGTTGGTTAGAGCGCCGGACTCATAATCCGTCGGTCCCTGGTTCGAATCCAGGTGGGCCCACCAATTAAATCAATAAGTTACACACCCCTCGCAGTAACACCCCAGTCGATTTGGACCAAATTTGGACCATTAGTCCTGGCCCAAAACCATGCCTACCGACTTGCTTTTGAGAAAAGACAGTATTAGCTTAAACCTCAGTGGCAAGAAGTAACGTGGCCCCACTCTAAACAAACAGCCATGCGTTTCACAAACCTAATCTTATTCGCGGTGACTGATACCGCGAGGGTATGTAACGCATGGCCTCTTTTGATAAACGTATTTCCCCCCATACCGGCAAGATTTCCTGGCGCGTTCGTATCAGGCGCAACCATCTGCCGGTTCTGAGCAAATCATTTCCCAACAAGACCGAAGCAAGGCAGTGGGCTTCTGACCTTTCCCCAGTAATTCGTACCACGACGAAGGAGAGTTTTCCTTATAAACTGCTTGAAAGGAGAACTCAAGATGAAGCGGAAACGATTTACCGAAGAACAGATTATCAAGTCACTGAAGCAGCATGAATCGGGGGTGAAGGTCGCTGATATTTGCCGCGAGTTGGGGATCGTCGAACAGACCTTTTATCGGTGGAAGTCGAAGTTTGGGGGCATGGATGTGTCAGAAGCCAAACGACTCAAGGCACTGGAAGAAGAAAACGCTAAGCTAAAGAAGATGCTGGCGGACCAGATGCTGGAGAACGCAGCAATCAAGGATGCGCTGACAAAAAAGTGGTAAAGCCAGCTCAGCGTAAACTGGTGGTCAAACACTGGATAGGCCGAGGCTGGCTAAGTGAGCGCAGAGCTTGCCAGGCTGTCGGTATCAGTCGAAGCGGTCTGAGGTATGAGTGCCGCCGGCCAGATCAAGACAAGAAGCTCAAGAAGGCTCTACTAGAGAAGGCCACGCAGTATCCACGATACGGGTATTTGATGCTTCATGGTCTACTCAAGAACGAAGGGTTGGTAGTCAACAAGAAGCGCACGTATCGGCTGTATACGGAGTCTGGGCTGCAGGTACGGACCAAGAAGCGGAAGAAGCTCACTAGGCCAAGGATACCGATGGAGTTACCCTCTGGCCCTAACGAGCGATGGTCTATGGATTTTGTCCATGATCAACTCGCCGGAGGCAGACGGTTTAGGATCTTCAACCTTGTTGATGATTACAGCAGAGAATGTATTAGTCAGATCGTCGATGTATCGATCAGTGGACAGCGGGTTGCTCGTTGCCTCAATGAGCTAATTCAGGAGCGCGGTAAGCCCAGTCACATCGTTTGTGACAATGGAACTGAATTCACATCCAAAGCGATGTTTTTCTGGAGTCGGGATAATCGAGTAAGACTGAACTTTATACAACCAGGTAAACCGACCCAGAATGCTTTTGTGGAAAGTTTCAATGGAAAATTCAGGGACACCTGTTTGAATCAGCACTGGTTTCGATCATTGGATGAAGCCAGAGGAATGATTGAAGATTGGCGCAAAGATTACAACGAAGTACGACCGCACAGCTCATTGGGTTATCAACCGCCCAGTGTATTTGCGAGGAAAATTGCTTGAAAAACTCTCTGAGAAACTGGTACTAATTCAGGGGAAAGGTCAACTACAACAACGTAAGACCACACAGCTCTCTGAATTACTTACCTCCGGTGGTGTTTGCACAGAGGGCAGCTTAAAATGAATTTCTCATCCTGCGAGTGGTACTAACTTGGGGGAAAGGTCACATATCGAGCGATATTAAGAGTCGCTTCAGATCACTATTCTTGTCTGATATTTAAGTTTTTAGAGGGGACTCCAATCAATCGTAATTATTTTGGCCTGTCCGCGCGAGCTTGTCACAATTTTAATTGGATGATGTGTGTTTTCTATACCAGAACGTACTAAAGTCTGTGCTCCCAAAAAATGTTTTTCTTCGATGCAGCAACCGCAGAATAGGAAAGATTCAGGAGCGAAGTCTGGAAACTCATGGCAAAAATGAGAAAGTGCCTCTGTATGGCATGTTGCCATGTCTTTATGAAATCTCCCGCTACCTGACAAATGTGAAATTCCAATCTTTCGTGCGCCTAATGTTTTGCAAAGAAACGATATGGCTTCGTAGCTAACATTATAGGGTACTGACAAGTTAACTGTCCAAGACCTCAAAATCTTCTGCCTATCAGCCCTATATCCCCACCGCCTTTT
>Ga0181587_10000256_pt1 | contig 42260 bp, 41 predicted proteins | sample 071ome_27_FD_132463 | JGI IMG/M metagenome (GOLD analysis project Ga0181587, IMG submission 132463) | Coastal salt marsh microbial communities from the Groves Creek Marsh, Skidaway Island, Georgia - 071409AT metaG (megahit assembly) | ecosystem: Environmental > Aquatic > Marine > Intertidal... | reverse complement strand
GAGGGAAAAAACACCGCCCACCAGAAGAAGGACCTGGGGCCGGAAGAACGATTGGAATGTGCCAAAAACTTTGGCATCCCTTTGGACGAGGAAGCAATTATCAGGGCGCAGTTTTACCGCCCCGTTGAGACCAGTCCCGAAATCTCCTATATCAAGTCTCGCCGAACCGCACTGGGCGGATTTGTTCCCGCTCGAAAAATTGAATGCCCGGCCCTAAAGACACCCGATCTGCAGAAATTCGCGTCCATTACCGCCGGCTCAGGCTCAAAGGCGCAATCCACTACGATGGCTGCCGTCCGTCTATTATCTACCTTAATGAAAGATCAGAGTCTTGGAAAATATGTTGTACCTATCGTTCCAGACGAGGCCCGGACTTTCGGGCTCGATGCCTTATTCAAAATAGCGGGAATCTATTCCGCCGACGGACAAAAATACACGCCCGTGGACGCGGACAGCATTATGGCCTATCGCGAAGCCATCGATGGGCAGATACTTCAGGAAGGCATCTGTGAAACCGGCGCGATCGCATCTTTCATGGCAGCAGGTACAGCTTATGCCATACACGGCCTGCCAATGATTCCGTTCTATTTCTTCTACTCAATCTTCGGCTTCCAGCGGGTCGGCGATATGCTGTGGAGCTGTGGCGACATGATGTGCAGAGGATTCCTGGTGGGCGGCACTGCCGGGAGAACAACCCTGAACGGTGAAGGCTTTCAGCACCAGGACGGGCATTCACCGGTGCTTGCCAGCACCTACCCTAACCTGAAAATCTATGATCCGGCATTCGGTTATGAGTTGACCGTAATTGTTCGTGAGGGCATCCGTCGCATGTACGAACAAAGAGAGAACATTTTCTATTATCTGACGGTCTACAACGAAGCCTACCCAATGCCCGCGATCCCCACCGAAGACCTCGGTGAGAGGATACAGCAGCAGATCATCAAGGGTGCATACCTGTACCAGCATGTTTCAGCTGGCGGCAAGTCCAATAAAAACTCGGCGACTGTCAACCTTCTGGGAAGCGGCTCTATCATGCAACAGGTTTTAGAAGCCGCAAACCTGCTTGTAAACTGGGGCTTCAACGTAAAGATCTGGAGTGTAACGAGTTATCTGCAACTGGCTCGAGAAGCCCAGGCATGTGCGCGCTGGAATAGACTTCATCCCCTCGAACCCGAGCGGGCTTCCTATCTGGAATCGCTCTTCGAAGCCACCGACGAAGTTTTTGTGGCCGCCAGCGACTACATGAAATCGATTCCGGAATCCATCAGTCGATGGATGGGCGCCAATTATACGGTTCTTGGCACCGATGGTTACGGTCTGTGTGAGTCCAGACAGGAACTGCGGGAATACTTTGAAATCAATGCCAAGCATATCGCTCACGCCGCTCTGGTCGGTCTCTATCGCAACAAGACGTTGACAAAATTACAATTTGAAAACTTTGCCGGAACATTAACTTTGAATGCCGACAAAGACGATCCTCTGGAAAGGTGAGCGATATCTTTCATTCAAGAGTTTGTGTAGCTAAACTCGCTACATTCAAATGCGCCGCCGCGTCAACAAACAGAGCGACCGCTGCAGCAGAGATTGCTAATGAGTCAACGAGTACATCAGGTAATTGATGCCTAACTGGTAAGCCGCATTGGCATAGCGAGTAGGGTAGGACGGGTGGTAGGTGTGCTCCCAACCGTCGCCCATATCCGAGTTCCAGTTGATAAGCACCATGACCCGACCGTCATCATCAACGATAGCGTGATTAGTGGCGTAATCGATGTCCTGCTCACCATACTGGTCCGAACGCCCAAGAGCAGGGATCATCTGCGCGCCGTCAATGTCGTAATAAACATGGTAAATCTCATGATCGGGAGGTAGCTGTATTATCTCCCGATCAGGAAATACCTGGCCAAATGCGGCGATAAAGTTGTCCCATTGCTGGGTCCCCCAGAAATCATCGATCAGCAAGAAACCGCCGCGCAAGAGGTATTCTCGCAAGTTTTCAATCTCAGGAGGATTGAAATTAATGCCGCCCGCCTGACCCACTTCAAGCATGTACAGAAACGGATAATCAAAGATCTCGTTATCGTCAAGGCGCAGGACTATGGGATCGCTCATTACGCGAATATTGGTCAGTCTGGATACGCCGCGGAGAAAATTCATATCGGCATCGGGAAAATCTATGGCCCAGGTGCCCCCGCCGAAACCTCCAAACCCCCGAAAACCGCCTCCGTAGTAAGTATCAAACTGCACACGAACAAAATTAAATTCTCCTCCCTGGTCATAATCAGGTCGATATGGATCTACCTGAAGTGGAACCTGGGCCAGAGACGGCCTGATTGCTAGCAGGCTCATTAGGGTAATAAGAGTTTTTGCTGTTCTAAGAAGTGTCATTGGAATTCTGATATGAAATTACGGGTTGCAAGAGTTTAGCCCGGCCAAAGGGATTTTTTCCATCCACTTACTGGTCCACCAGACCAGCACAATAATCTTCATTGCTGATGGCAGGAGTAAACCAGACATAATCAAATGGCTTGAGATTCGAATAGGCTTGCAGGTAATCCGCGGGATCGTCGCTCTCAGGGCTAACTTCGAGAACTGCCAATGAAAGAATATCGTCGCGCTGCAAGTCCGGCGACAACGCTAACAGGTAATTCGGCACCCCAAGGTCGTGACGCACATGGTAATTACCTGCAATCAGTAAATTTATGCGGTCCTGACCGGACTGTGCTGCGAGGCTGGAAGCCATGGCATGATCGCGCGCCTGCTGGACGCGCACCATCGCCGGAAACTGACTGGCCGGCAGCAAATTACAGTGGCTCTCATCAATTTCGATATTGAGTTGTTCCATCGCCGCTGCATCCATGACATTGGCGACTGAAGGCTCAAGCGGTTGCGCGTACACTTCACGCATTTGATCCATACTAATGTTAGCCGATCGTATGGCGATATCAGCCGCCAGAACGTCGGCTATCAATGGTCCGTAAAATTCCCAGTCCCAGCCCTGGTCATCCCACTGCAGGAATTCTTTCAGCTGCGCCATGGAATCAAACTTATGATCACCGAGTCTATCTAATTGCTCGTCAAACCCGGAATCCATCATCTCAAAGGACACTGTGCCCACCCGATCGCTTGCCAGCAGGAAACGCAGGATGTTTTGCTGAATTCGGTGATGGTCAGGATTGTCGTGCTTTTCTCCGAGCAGCACAAAACGACTTGCTTGCAGCGCAGCGGCAAATTCAGCGATTGGGACAAACCGGTTACTGTGCGAATGCCACAGCGACCCTACCAGATCATGATCAGTATAGAGTTCCGACCTCCATTCATTTATCGAGACCGGTGATTCGACAGGTGCATCAGGGGGCGACTGTGCACACGCCGACAGGATCGGCAAGATCACAGTGATTGCCAGGAGCAGGCGTCGCGCATACGACCTGTCAGAAAAACTTGGTCCAATCAATCCAATCCACCCCGATCGACCCAACTGAGATAAATTTCTTCGTCCCAGAAATCTTGAAAGTAAGCAACAGCTGCCAGTTTTTCCTCATTGCTCAACAATTCGTCAAAGGCTGGCATTTGGCCACCATAGGGAACCCCGCCGGTTTCAATAGTTTGGATGAGCTGAAAGAGCGGGTGATGCCAGGCGTGAGCACTGCCGTTCAATGGGGGAGGCGGAAACGAACCATCCGGCAACCTTTGTCGCCAGTTCTCCACAAGGCCCTGCGCTCGATCACCATGGCAAACTGCGCAATTCTGCGCGAAAACTTCCTGCCCCGTGCTCACCTGGTCCTGCCTATACCAGCGCGGCTCTGCGGTTAGAGATGCGGAAGACAAGTTTTGCCGGATGGCCTCTCTACCGCCCGATGCCTGTTCATCGCTATCCTGACAGGCAACCAGCGTTATCAATACTATCGCTGTAATGATTCTCATCATGGGATTCCGTTGCCAGATCGACCTCAGGAACTACGCTTGGGATAATCGAAATCGATCAACTCGGCATCGCCATAACCGACGTCCGACCAGTACTCTACCGGCAATCGCAGTTCCACAAGCCCGCTGGTGGGCACGTTATCAATTCCGGCTCCACACATATCATTGACAAATTCGGTGATCGCAGGATTGTGGCCTACTAACATAGAAGAATCAAAATGCTCGTCAACCAGGCTGGCCGCTTTCAGAAACATCGAGGCTCCCGCAAAGTAAAGCTCCGGATTCGAAACGACATCATCCTCCGGATAACCAAGCTCTCTGGCAAAAAGTATTGCTGTAGTCTTTGCCCTGACCGCAGGGCTGCTAATGATACATCCGACTTGCCGTCCCGCTTGCGCAAACCGCTGACCCATACTGCTGATGTCTTTCAATCCGCGTTCCGATAGGGGGCGCTCAAAATCCCGCAGTTCGGGATGATCCCAGCTGGACTTGGCGTGACGGAGCAGGTAAAGCGTTTTCATCTACTTTTGCAACCAGACCCAGGGTCGCGTCGGACTAATCCATTCAATTGCTTATCTCGTCGAGACGATCATTCAACATGCTCAGCACCCGATTAAGTTCACTGAAATACTGGCTCTCGGCGGCGATTGCGTTCATTTTTCTGGTCAGTTCTTCGAATTGGGTTCGCAATGAAGCCATCAGGGCATCGTGATCCATCAAGATGTCATTGCCGAATCGAGACTGATTCACATTATCTGCGCGCTTATCGATTACAAACTTGGGTTCACAGGCGTCACGATGAATATTGGAACCGGTTGGCATATATCGATGACAGATAATATCGAAATCATCGTCATCGTTCATGGCATTGAACACCCGGTAAAACTCGGCCTGTACGATCTCAATCTGTTCCCTTAGCTGAGCGGGTGTAAGGTCTTCAATAACGATTTGATCCTGCTCCGCAGCCGTCGAAAACCCCGAAAAACACCCCAGCAGGCTGCACAAGCTCGCCAGCATTGCCAGATTTTTCATGCCTTTAACCTCCAGAGTGAAAAGCTAGTATAACTCTCAAGACACGCAACTACTAAGCGATTGCGAGAAAATCGTCAAGGAATCCGCCAGCCACAGGATTCTGTGTGTTCACACGGCAAGAACCCGAGGCACTTGAATCCTTCTGACAGTCCGAAATCTATCGACTAACTATGCTTTCAATTGACTAAAATTAGGACTACTATTCGTCAGCTTTTTCTGGCGGAGGCGCAACATTGAAAACAATAATTAGTGGATTGTTCGTTCTGGCCGGCATGACTCTCGCAGGCTGTGTGGACGTTCGGGACATGCCCAATTTCGAGCGTATGAGTCGGCAGGAACTGGCGGAATACAATAGCGGCAGGCCGATCTCGCAAATGATTGTCTGTGGCGAAGATGAACGATCCTTCAGCCGGGTCAGACGACGCCGCTGCATGACCGTCGAACAAATGTACGGGTCAGCCGAACAAGCCCGACAACTTGATGTGCTTGGTACCGTGCCGGGTTACACCCAATAGTTAGCAAGGTAAACAGATGAAACAGCTTCTCTTTCTGCTGGCCTTTATCCTGGCCAGCTGCGTAGACACTCGGGGCATGCCCAATTTTGAACGCATGAGCGAGGCAGAACTGGCCGAATACAATAGGGAAAGACCGCTTGCCCAGATGATCGTGTGTTCTGATGAGCAGCGGAGTTTCAGTCGCGTCAGGCGCCGTCATTGCATGACGGTTGAACAGATGTACGGTTCGGCTGACCAGGCTTCGCAACTTGATGTGCTGCACACAGTACCGGGTTTTGACGCAAGCGGCGCATTCTGATCGCGGTCCGCCATAGCCCGCCTCAATAATCTTCTCGAGCCACCGATACAAAAGGTTTGGAGCTTTTGTATCGGAGTGTTTCATGTTGGTCACAAAGCAACGCTATATCCTTGTTCTGCTTTGCACGATTTGTGCTCGATCGTTTGCGCAACAGGGGGGCGACATTGCCACCGAGGTCGAACTTGGTGCTACCTTCACGACTGGTAACACGGAAGAGCGGACCGTACGCTACGGTGTAACCATGGACTGGGTGCGCAATAGCTGGGATTACCAGTTCACTTCGGACGGGCTGCTGGGCTCGCGCCAGGGCGTAACAACAGCGCAGCGATTTTACCATGTGATCAGAGGACGACGCGATCTGGATGACAACAGTTACTTCTCGATCAGGGGCTCCTATGAAGATGACCGCTTCAGCGGTTATGACTATCAGGCTGACTTTACGGCCAGTTATGGTCGCAGTTGGCTGCAGAGCATCGATAACATGAGCCTTGATACCGATATCGGTCCCGGATATCGAAACTCGGAGGGTAAGCTTTCCCTGAATGAACTGATCGTACGACTTGCTACAGAATTTGAATGGGAAATCTCCGATTCAGCTAATTTCTTTCAGGATCTCGCCATGGAGTTTGGTCAAGACTCGGACATTTATCGTTCGGAAACCGGTATAGAAACCGAAATCCAGGAAAATCTTGCCCTGCGTTTCTCTATCAACATCAAACATCAGACCGAGGTGCCGATTGGCAAGGAGAAGTCCGATACGCAGTCTGCCGTAACGCTGGTGTGGAATTTCTAAGAGGGCTAAATTTCCTCAAGCTCCACACCGGGCCAGCAAAGGAGGATCCCTGCAAACCACTTCAGCTGGTATCCCTGCATGCCGCTATTACTGACGGCGACCAATAAAAAAACTGGTCTCAATAAGGATTCCGTCATGCTTCCAGCGGTTCGTCTGTACTGGTTTATAACTCTCGTGGCGCTGCCTTCCAGCGTCGCGTGGCTTTTGATTGTGAGCTCTGACTCACTGAGCCTCTCTGAGCTGGCGCGGCATCCATTTCAACTGGTTCTGTCCGTTGTGTTTACCGGTTATGCGGTCCTTGGATTTTGGGAAATGCGCTGGGCGCCCAACAACTTGAGGCGCAATTACCCCGTGCTGGCGAATTTGCGTTATCTGCTGGAGTACATTCGTCCGGAAATTCAGCAATATTTCATCGCTAGCAACACTTCCGAGCGTCCCTTCAACCGGGAACAACGGGATCTCGTTTACCGACGCTCCAAAAACCTGAACGATACGCTGCCCTTTGGAACCCAGCGAGATATTCTGGAGCAAGGTTTCCGCAGCCTCTATCACTCAATCAATGCAACTACGGTGCAAGAAGAGCACAGCAGGGTTACCATAGGTGGCCCGGGATGCAAGAAACCCTACAGCGCATCACGACTGAATATTTCTGGAATGAGTTTCGGAGCATTGAGCGCGAACGCTATTGCAGCCCTGAACAAGGGCGCAGCGCTGGGTAACTTTTTCCATAACACCGGCGAAGGCAGTATCAGCGAACATCACCTGGCACATGGAGGCGATCTGGTCTGGCAACTGGGGACTGGCTATTTCGGCTGTAGAACTGCGCAAGGCCGACTGGATAACGAGGCGTTCGCCGCGAAGGCCTGCCTTGATCAGGTCAAGATGATAGAGATTAAAATTTCCCAGGGCGCCAAGCCCTCCCATGGCGGAGTTCTGCCTGGAGCCAAGGTTACAGAGGAAATCGCAAGAATACGGACGGTCGAAGTCGGTAAAACCGTCTACTCCCCGGCCAGGCATCCGGAATTCAGCTCCCCCCTAGAACTGATGAACTTTGTTCAACGACTTCGGGAACTGAGTGGCGGTAAGCCTGTGGGCTTCAAGTTCTGTTTGGGCAGGAAGAGCGAATTCATGGCAATTGTCAAAGGAATGCTCGAAACCGGCATTTATCCCGACTTTATCACGGTCGACGGCGCGGAAGGAGGAACGGGTGCCGCGCCGGTGGAGTTTTCAAACCGTCTCGGCACTCCGTGTCTGGAAGCAACTTTTGCGGTAAGCCAGGTGCTGATCGGGGCCGGCGTCAGGGACAAGATCAGTATAATCAGCGCCGGCAAGACCGCGACCGGATATGACATGCTGGAAAAAATTGCCGTCGGAGCAGATACAGTCAACGCCGCACGCACCATGATGATGGCGCTGGGCTGCATTCAGGCGCAGTCCTGTAACACCAACAATTGCCCTACCGGCGTTGCCACGACCGACCCAATCCGGGGTCGAGCGATCAACGTGGAAGCCAAAGCCATCCGCGTCAAAAACTTTCATCACAACACCATGCACGCCTTCCTCGAACTCTGCGGCGCCATGGGTTATGACAATCCAGACCGGCTGCAGCCCGGCGATATCGTTTGCCGCTACGACGCCGGCTACCGGCTGTTTGACGAGATACACCCGTTACTTTTCGATGGCCAGTTACTGGAGCATACCGCTCCCCCGGAGTATCAGCTGGATTGGGACAGGGCAAGTGCGGAACGTTTTTAAGCCGAGCGAGCCTCGATAGGCCGCCAGTATGGCAATCAGATCAGACAATCCGCCATTTCTTTACTCCCGACAAACGATAGCGCAAAATTTCACCATGTCTCACGTAAAGCTCCAATGTCTGCTAACCCTGATTTGCCTGCTTGCTGTTATCCCCACCCGGGCTGATCAGACCGACCCGCAATTGGATGCGCTTTTCGACGCACTGACCGACACCGAAGACTCGAGGCTCTTATCGGAAATCGAAAGCCGGATTTGGAACCTCTGGTACCAGCATTCAGACCGTGACATGCAGGCGGCTTTGGTGGCCGGTGACAGGCTCATGAATGCCGGCTACCATGGCGACGCACTGCGAGTGTTCACCGCAGTCATTGACCAACAGCCCGCTTATGCCGAGGCATGGAATCGTCGCGCAACATTGCATTATCTGATGGGAAACTTTGCCGAGTCTGTTAGCGATATAGACCAAACCCTTAAACTGGAACCGCGACACTTTGGCGCGCTATCGGGCCTGGGCCTTGTCTACCTTCAACAGAACAACCTGCTCAAAGCGCGAGAAGCGTTTGAAAGTTTATTGAGCATCCACCCAAACAGCCAGGCAGCTCGGCAAAATCTGGAAAGCGTGCTGGAGGCATTGCGGACACAGTTCATCTGAACAGCAGTGCCAATTGAAAGCACGACGACAATTTCCGAGTCCAAAGACCGTAGCCACAAAAAAAGGCGGCGCCACAGCGCCACCTTTTTTTACTTATTGAGACCGCCAGAGTAGCTAACGTCCGGCGTCAGATTCGAGTCTACTGACGGGTCCCGGTGACTCCGAAAGCACCGAAGTCGCTACCGAATTCACCACTCAGCGAGTCACCATCCACGGTGCCACTGAACGTGAGGCTGATACTCTGACCTTGAGCCTCGAGATCAGCGGTAAAGTTTATGGCATTTCCGTCAAACATAATCCCACTGATATTCTGCTCGCCCAGGTCTCCCGACATGACACCGGTACCGTCTCCAGAGATAGTCAGAACCGCTGGCATCGCACCGAGGGGCGTATTCATTTCAATGTTCCATACCCCTATTGCCGGGGGAGCTGACGCCGCACATCCAGCCAGAACCAGCACTATCGCTATCAATGATCCACCGAGTATTTTTCTCATATCTAAACTACCTTCCTCTTTGCATAAGCAATGCGTTGAAAATTATCTGATCGGGAGTGTCGCTGTGATTGCCGCAGATTTTTTCGAAAACGAAATTCCCTCTGCCGTACTCCCATGCAAGCCAGCGCAATTTGCAGATGAAGCCCATCATCTGGCGATCATGCGCGCCACATGCACAGCATTGTCCTTGTATTTGCCGGACAGTCAACCGTTAGCGGTTGAAAAAGCCGGTTATTTTGTTTTCCAGGCCGTCAGCCATGACTGGGAGACCCGTGAGAATCCCAACTGGTCCAGACCCCGTTCTATGCCCGGCATATGGGCGGCGCCATAGAAAATACTGAAAGACAGAATCGAAGGATTATTCAGCCCCCTGCGCAGGACGTCCAGGGCGGCTTCGTTGCGGTCATCCAGGATGGTTATTCCCCTGCCGGTCAGAGACGCCAGGCTGTCCTCAGAGTAGGCTAAACTCTGACCTAGCAGATACTTGAACGCATCCTGCCGGTTGGGCAGGGAGAAAAGACCCATTATGTCCGACAATGACATTGCCGCCGCGGGCTGTTGCCCGCCGACCAGACCCTGTTCCTGAAGTTCAATCTCAGTCAGTACCAAACTCAGGATCGACGAAAAAAGGGTTTCTCCTTTTGCGTCCATCACCGCGTCCAGTTCGTGGGGTTCCAGATCTGCGTGGAAGAAATTCGGACGCGCATAATTGATCAGATTGAGCTGAAAACTCAATCCCAGCAATCGGGTCAAACTGGTTTGCAAAAATCCGATGGCGCCGCCACCGCTCGCTGTGCCCTGTCCATTTGGGCGGACATTTTCGTCAGCCACAAGTTCATAGAGCACCGCGTCACGGGTAGCGAAGTATTCGTTCAATTCCCGGTAGTAAGATTCTTCGGCGATATGAACAGTAGCGACCAGGTCGATCTCAATACCCGCATCATTGCGATAAGTGGTTATAGATGTCTGTAGCTCGCCGGCAAATTCACCTTCGCCTTCGAGGAAACGCAGGAACTGCGTCGCTTCCTTCCCATCTGTCCGCTCGTCGGCCCGCTCGATCGCCGGCTGCGCCAGCAGAAGCCCTGCTGACAAGCAGACCAGTGTGGAGAGACCCACTATCCATTTCTTGATCGTCATATCAGCCATCAGCCTGATTATACCTGTTGATCGAACTGGTACACGCGAGTGGACAAATCCATTTCAGCTCCAGGCGAGTTCCAGAACTTGAAGGACATCTTCGGTGCTGCTTATGGTTCGAGGATTGCGTTGCACTACCGGATGCCTGCTCGCCAGCTGCGCGATTTTTGCTAACTGTTGACGTGAGACCCCCACGTCCTGCAATGTCTGAGGCAACTGCAATCTTGCAACCAGTTTTCTGACTGCCTGCCCGGCACTCAGGTCGGGCTGACCCAGCGCCTCGGCTATCGGCTGCTGGCGTTTGCCGTTAAATTCGCTATTCCACTGCAAAACCGCGGGCAGCATGACACAGGACGTATAGCCATGAGGCACCCCGCATACCGCGCCAAGAAGATAGCCGATACCATGGCTCGCCCCATGGCGAACCTGTCCCAGACCGCAGCAGGCCAACCAGACCGCCTGCTGGCTGAGGCTCCGGGCGGCGAGGTTGGCCGGATCGTCGACGGTAGCGGGCAAACTGCTGGCGAACAAGCGAAGTGCGTGAAGAAAGTGACCCTCCAGGAAGCTGTGAGCATCGGCTGAACAGTACCCTTCCACGGCATGATCCAGCGATCGAATTGCTGTCGAAAGCCACAGCCATTGCGGAGTTCTGCAACTCAGGGCCGGATCGTAAATAATTACCTGGGGGTAAAGATCCGGGCCCCGATATCCTTCCTTAAGAGACTTGACCGGATCTGTGATCCCCGCATTGTTGCTGAATTCTGCGCCGGACAATGTCGTGGGGATAGCTATCTGCCGCAGTATCGAGGGTTCGGAAAAATGACTGAAATCACCAGCCTTGCTCCCACGGCTGCCGTCTGCAAACTGCGCGTAATCCAACAACTGCTGCTCCGATTCAAGCTTCTGCTGCAATGCCAACTGCACGGCCTTGGCCGCATCGATAACCGATCCGCCGCCGAGAGTTACCAGTAGATCGGGATCACAGGAACGCGCCCGGTCCAGTGCCGCCATCACCGCCGGACGAGGTGTGTGTGCAGGGATCTCGGCAAACACATCTTTCAACCTGCCGTCCAGAGCCGCGTCGATCTCGGCAACCAGCCCGGTCTTCTCATGCAAGGTTCTCGATGCCAGAAGGAACACCCGCTGGGAATCTCTCGCATCTACCTGCTCGATCAGGCTACTGATTGCGTCAGCACCCTGAATGACTGTCTCGAGTCTGGAATATTCGAACTTTATCTGCCGCACCTGGTCAGTCATGGAGAAGGGTCCCAAAAAATCTCAATCACCAACTCTCCCCGGCTAGCACTTTTCTGTCAAGGGGTCGCTGGTTGAAGCGAGTCGGCAACAGATATATGCTGGGCAGCCTGTACCTGCAGTTTTATGCCGGTCACTTAATTTAATGCCAGAATAAATGAGGAAATCCAGATGGCGAACATCAAGGTCAATGGCGTTGAGTACCAGCTTGACGTAGAGCCGGACATGCCACTGTTGTGGGTTCTGAGGGACGAACTCGGATTGACGGGGACAAAATTCGGCTGCGGAATCGCTGCCTGCGGCGCGTGCACCGTGCACGTCAATGGCAACGCCAGACGCAGCTGCGTAACACCCATAAGTTCGGTCGAAAGCGCTGATATCACCACCATTGAAGGGCTTGCAGAAGCGGTCAACGGTAACGCTCCCAATGCGCCTACCCTCAGCAGGGTGCAGCAGGCCTGGATTGACCATCAGGTACCCCAGTGTGGTTATTGCCAGTCCGGGATGATCATGGCTGTAACTGACCTGCTAAATAATAATCCCTCACCCAGCGATTCCGATATCGACAGCAGTCTGAGCAATATCTGCCGCTGCGGTTCCACACCGCGGGTCCGAAAAGCCATTCGTGCGCTGGCAACAGCCTAGGGAGGCACCATGAAATTATCCAGAAGACGCTTTCTTCTCAGCGCTGCAATTGTCGGTGGCGGAGTCCTTATTGGTTATGCGGCTACCAGGCCCAGTCGTCACCGACTGGCCAACGAAACAGTGGCCGAAAATGGTCAGCGCTTCGTATCCAGTTGGATCCGCATAGACACTGATAACCGGGTAACAGTCTACGTCCCGCATTCTGAAATGGGCCAGGGCGTGCACACCTCGCTGGCGATGATGGCTGCGGACGAGATGGATGCAGACTGGGAGCTGATCAATGCCGAGCAAGCCCCGGCGACTGACCTGTTTGCTAATGGCGACCTGATTACCGGATTTGCCGCTGAATTCGGTGTCCCCGCTTTTCTTGATTCAATTCTCGCGGCATCGTCCGTGAAGGTCGCTCAACTGGTCAATCTGCAGACTACAGGCGGCAGCAGCTCGGTTCGTTTCACTGGTGAACATGCTATGCGCAACGCCGGGGCAGCCGCCCGCGAAATGCTCATTGCCTGCGCCGCAGAACGCTGGGGGGTACCCGCTGAACAGTGCTACACCCAGCTATCACACGTGCACCACAATGCCAGCGGTCGCTCCCTTTCATTCGGAGAACTGGCCACAGCGGCAGCCGAACTCGAGCCGCCGGAAAATCCCCGCCTCAAGCAACCTTCTGAATTCAACATTATGGGCAAGGCACTTTCGAGACGCGATATTCCGGCCAAGGTTGTAGGCTCTGCCAAATTCGGTATTGATGCCTACAGTAATGACATGCTGTTCGCGGCAATCAGGATCTCACCAGTATTCGGTGCCCGACTTGTTTCGGTCGACCCGGGCGAGGCGCTTTCGCGACGCGGAGTCAGAAGAATTATCGAGCTGGAAGATTCTGTCGCTGTGGTTGCAGACAATTACTGGCGCGCCAAGGAGGCGCTCAAGCTGGTCAAAACCGAATTCGAACAGACTGAAAATGACCGCGTTAGCAGTGCTGACATTTACTCGCAATTTGAGCGTGACCTCGCCGCCAGCTCCGGTAAAGAAGACAGAGAAGTTGGAGATGCCGAAACGGCCATGGCAGAAGCCCGCGATATCATCGAGGGAAATTACCGGGTTCCGTACCTTGCTCATGCCCCAATGGAACCGATGAATTGCACCGTGCACTTCCACGACGGCAAGGCTGACGTGTGGACCAGCACCCAGGATAACCTCGGCATCAGGGGACGGGTCGCATCTATTGGCGGATTAGGCGAGAACGATGTAACACTGCATCCAGTTTACCTGGGTGGTGGTTTTGGACGTCGGTTGCCCTTTAACTGGAATATGATCGATCACGCAACCCTCATCGCAAAGGAATTCAGTGTGCCAGTAAAAACCGTCTTCAGCCGTGAAGACGATATGCAACAGGACTATTATCGACCAGCTGTCGCCAGCAACTTTCGCGCAGCATTCGATGCGCAAGGCAATGTAACTGCCTGGGAAAACCGTTACACCGGGCCAATTCAGACCCCTGGTGCAGCGCACATTCCCTATGCCATCAACAACCAGTCAATTCGTGTAGTGGACAGCGATACCCATGTGCCTATCGCGGCCTGGCGCAGCGTCGATCATTCCCAGCAGACTTTCTTTACCGAATCTTTCGTCGACGAGATTGCGCATAGATCCGGCAAGAATCCCTTCCAGTTCCGCCTTGAGCTACTGGCAAACCATCCACGTCATCGTCGGGTGCTGGAGGTTGCCGCTGAAGGCGCAGGGTATGGTCAGAATCTCCCCGACGGCCATGCCATGGGCATAGCGGTGCAGGAGAGCTTTGGCAGCGTCGTCGCCGAAATAGCCGAAGTTTCTGTGCTCCCGGATGGCCAACTGCAGGTGCACAAGGTAACCTGCGCGATCGATTGCGGTCGAGTTATCAATCCAGATACTGCCGAACAACAGGTGGAGAGCGGGATAATCTACGGACTCTCGGCCGCACTGTATGGCGAAATAACTATCCAGAATGGTGCAGTGGCTAATCAGAACTTCCCTGACTACGATTCGGTGCGCTTGGCACAAACGCCTGAGATTCAGGTTCATCTAGTCGAATCTGGAGAGGCCATCGGTGGTCTGGGCGAACCCTCAACACCGCCGATAGCCGCGGCGGTTGCCAACGCGGCCTATATCCTGACCGGGCAACGCGTCAGAGAGCTACCGTTCAAGAACCACGATTTGTCGCGCACAATTCCGATAGCTCAACGCTGATGAAATTCCCGGACCGGCCTTTGGTCGGTTCGGGTTACCCTCTTGCCAGGGAGCCGGATAGCCGTCACACCGAGAGAGTCCGGGACGGATAATGTCCCAACAAGGGACCGAATCAATCGAGACGTTTGCTGAATCGACGAATAGCCAATCCCAGCGTTACCACCATAATGACTACCAGCGCCAGCACATCATTCATCATCGATTGAATCTCGGCGCCACGAAGTACGATTCCACGAATCAGCCGATTGAAATGCGTGAGGGGTAAAACCTCGGCAACATGCTTCGCCACGTCCGGCATTCCATCGAAGGGAAACATGAATCCTGAAAGCAGTATCGAAGGCAGGAAAATAAAAAAAGTCATCTGCATCGCCTGAAACTGGGTCTTTGCCGAAGTTGAAATGAACAGGCCCAGAGCAAGATTAGTAGCAATAAAAAGCAAAGAGGCCCACAAGACGTCGATTCGATCACCGCGCAGGGGCACCTGAAATAATAGCCCCCCCAATCCCAGAATGATGACAACCTGCAGCAGGCCGATTACCACGTAGGGTGCAATCTTTCCCAGCATCAATTCAGTGGTCCTGACTGGCGTATTGATCAACAGCTCCAGGTTGCCGCGCTCTTTTTCCCGTACGATTGCAACGGCAGTAAATAACACCATTGTCATGGTCAGTATGACTCCTACCAGGCCGGGCACGATGTTGACCGAGGAACGGCGTTCGGGGTTATAGTAGTTGCGGACTTCGATCAGGTTTTGGCCGTTCCGAGCATTGCGCTGGGTATCGAAAAGAACCGGAACGGAGGTCAATTGGCGTCCGACACCAAGGATGATGGGATCGGTTCCGTCCACCAGTAATTGGACCGCCTGTCGCTCCCGAGTCACGATGCGACGATCAAAATCATGTGGAATGAAAAGCCCTATGGATATTTGACCACTATCCAGCAAAGTTTCCAGTTCCTGGGCTGTGCCCACCTGGTGTGTGAACTTCAACACCTGGGACGCGTTGATATCGGCGATCAACTGCCGCGAGAGATGACTGTCTGACTGATCCGCGACAGCTGCGCTCAGATTACGCACGTCGGTATTGATAGCGTAACCGAACATCGTCAACTGAATCAGCGGGATTCCGACAATCATCCCGAATGTCAGCCTGTCTCTGGACAATTGCAAGAGTTCTTTGCGCATGATGGCAACACATCGCAAAAAAGAGTTCATGCCGCTTGTGCCTGCAGGTCGGTTACCGCAACGAAAACATCTTCAAGACTGGGCGCGACCTGATTTACCTGGGCCACCAGTTGCTGTTGCTCAAGTACCTGTTTAACCAGGGTAGCAGGGTCTGGAATATTCTTTGGTATCAGCACACGAAGGCGGACTCCCAGCTGGGTGATGCTTGACACTTGCCTCATCAGGCCGATGGCTTGTCTGGCTCGATTGGCATTGTCGGCAACCACCTCTACCACATGAACGTCAATGTTCTGCCCAAGCACCCGGGGAGAGCCATCTGCCACCTTGAGTCCCTGGTGCAGAATGGCCAGCTGATGACAGCGTTCGGCCTCGTCCATGTAGTGAGTGGAAACCAGGATCGTGGTGCCCTGATCGGCAAGCTGGAACAGAGTCTCCCAGAAGTCGCGACGGTGCTGCGGATCGACCGCGCTGGTGGGCTCATCCAGAAACAACAGACTTGGTTCGTGCAGGATAGCAGCAGCGAGCGCCAGTCGCTGTTTTTGTCCGCCACTGAGTGTTCCGGCTCGTTGCTTGCACTGATCCTTAAGTTCAAATTCCTGCAGTAACTGTTCGACCCGGGAATTTCGCCTCTTACCACCGATTGCGTAGATCTCAGCGATAAACCGCAGGTTTTCCTGTACGGTAAGATCCTCATAGAGCGAAAATTTCTGCGTCATGTAGCCAATCCGCTGCTTGAGTTTTTCAGCTTCTTTGCGAACATCCAGACCCAGGACGGTGGCCTCGCCCGAAGAGGGGGTCAGAAGGCCGCACAACATTCGAATGGTAGTCGACTTACCGGAACCATTAGGGCCGAGAAATCCGAAAATAGTTCCTTCCGGTATTTCAATGCTTACGTCCCGAACCGCCTGAATCGGCCCGAAGACGCGGCTTAAACCACGGGCAGACACTACCGCCTGGTGCTCAATCATTGGCTGGCATCTCCATTCCGGCAAAAAATGCCTCAACAGGAACCCCGTCCGGCAGTCTTTCCGGCAGCTCCGGCAAAGCGACTTCTGCTACATAGCTAAGCCGGCTACGATCATTTTCGGTTAACGCAAAATAGGGTGTGAAACTGGCTTCGCTGGAGATTCGCCGCACAGTTCCCTGCAAAGTTCTATTGAGGCCATCCACTCGCACCTGAACCGAATCTCCCGGAGCGACTCCTACCCGATAGGCTTCAGGCACGTAGACACGGGCATGGGGCTGTCGCCCGCTCAGCAACACAGCGACCACGTCTCCGGCACGAGGCCTTTCACCTACTTCGAAAGGCAATGTGTCTACTATGGCTGCAACCGGTGCACTTAACGTATGACGCTGCTGTTCGATCACCAGCTGCTGCACCCGTGCCTCAGCCCGTTGCAGGTTGAAGCGAGTTTGCTCCAGTTGCTCGGGACGCGTTCCCGCTTCCAGTTCTCGTAATTGTGCCCCGGCAGCCTCCATGGTGGCGCCAGCCGCATCCATCAGCTTGCGGGCAAGATCGACACTCTCCGCAGAGGTCAGATTGCGCTCCCGCAGGCCTGCCAGTCGCGCCAGTTCCATAGTGCGGAATTCGAACTCAATGCGACGCTCATCCACCAGAGCACGAGCAGCTTCTAAGGTCTCATTCCGTGGCCCCTGCAGCTGCTCTGCCAGCAGTGCTTCCAAGCGTCCTGTCTCTGCCTGGGCTTCGGCAAGGCGCGCGGAGATACGCTGGTCATCTTGCTGCACGAGACGGGTTCCTGTATCCACAAGATCTCCTTCATGAACGCCTATACTGATGATGGGTTCAGCAAATTCGGCGGTAATTTCAATACGCTCGGATTCAAGTTGACCAACCGCGCCGCCGGCCCGCTGCTCGCACGCGCTCAGGGTCAACAAAAAGATACATGCCAGTAGAGACCGGATATTCATGATTGCCCTCCCGAAACAACGACCCCGTTTTCAAACAACTCACAGGTTTGAGTGATAAGCCGGTCGACGCTTGATTCATCAAGTTCCTGGTGAAACAGGTGCTTTGCAAGCGGTTTTAGTGACAAGCTCGGGACGCATGTCCGGGCCTGTTGTCTATTTTCAATTGGCTACTAATTTCAGTCGGCACGCACAGGAAGCAGTAAACCACTGCCCGGCTGGCGCTGCACGTCGAACGCCTTGAGGGTCATGGCAACAAAGTTGTAGTAACCGATCAAACCTGTCAGATCCATAACACCTTCTTCACCCAAAAGCTCGATAGCGCGAGCAAATGTCTGCTGGCTCACTTTCGGTTCGCTGACCACTTCCCGAGCAAACTGGATAATAAGTTTCTCAACATCACCCATTCCAGGAATTCCGTCGGCCTCACTCATGGGCCGTCGATATTTGACGAAATCCATGATTTCTTCTTCCAGCCCTGCCGCCCTGCCCAGGGGCTCATGGGCCGAGTATTCGTATTGATTACTGATTTCTCTTGCCGTAGAAATAATAGTGAGCTCGGTCAAGCGCTGATCTTTGGCAGTGCCATATCTAACTCTTTGGCGCAGCATCCAAGCCCCCTCTGCCATCTCTGGACTGTACATCCACATTCCGAGCGGACCCCGCAACCCGGTTTCATAACCACCTCCCGGGCTCGTAAACATGTCGTAAATTCTTGCTGCCTCACCCTGCAGCTCCGATCTTTGAACCGCTGGCAGCCGGGCCCAGGAATCTCGATAAATATCGGAGGGAATATCTGCTTCCGTCACCGCAGGCAACAACACAAGGTTGTCATACTGACTGTTGTCATCGTCTGCACAGCCTGCCACCAAAACAGCAAGGGCGCAGAAAGTAAGATAGTGAAATTTCATTTTTCGACCCTCTTAATTGCTTGTTGTTTTTCAACTCGTATAGATTTGCTTGTATCCGTCACATTGTGTGAGCTTTCTCTTTTGTACGCAGCCTTGCTGTCGACCTTTGTCCTGCAATTCTAGCCCGATATCCACGCGAGCCCGGCGGCCGGTGCAATATCCCCAGTCAGGGACCTCGTGCTACACTGTCGATCATCGCCTACCCGACCAACCGCTCCGATTATGTACATACTTCTGCTGGGTTTGACACTGTTTGTCGGCGTGCATCTGCTTCGAGAACTAAATCTGCGGGACATCGTTCGTAACAGCTTGGGTGAAAAACCCTACAAAGCCACCTTCTCACTGATTGCCCTGATTGGTCTTATTCTAATCGTGTTGGGCAAGTCGATGTCTCCTTTTATCATGATCTACGAACCGCGCTATGAGTTACGCGGTATAACACACTTCATCATGCTGCCAGCGTTCATCCTGCTGACAGCTGGCAATTTACCGCTATCTTACATCCGCAGTATAACTCTGAATCCAATGCTACTGGGTACTGCCATAGGGGGTGCCGCCCACTTGTGGGCCAATGGAGACCTGGCATCGATTTTACTGTTTGGTTGCCTGACAGTCTGGGCGCTAACCAAATTCCGCACACTGGCAATTGTCCGGGCACCCCATTCTCGCAAGCCCTCGTTGCTATGGGATAGCACAGCACTGATCGTAGGATATGGGCTCTATAGCCTGGTTACTATTTTTCACGGACAATTATTCGGTATCGGACTGACTTTTGCCTAGACAGGATTGCTAACCATGCAAAGACTAATGATTCGCATGATGAACCTGATTGGCGCCTGCGTTGCCTGTTTGGCTTGCCTAACGGCAGGTGCACAAACTCCTATCGAAGAGCCTTCAGCAGCAGACTGGAATGGAATCTGGCTGGCCCAGGGAACTCTTTTCAGCGTGGCTGTCAACGCAGGGAATAGCGAGTTCCGAGTCGAAGAAGTGCAATCTCTCGGTTTTTTGTGGACATCCGAGCCGGGTAGTGTCAACGCTGACCTAGCCACCTTTCAGGTGACTTACGCGGGAGCTACCGCCACTCTGCAGGCACGATTGACCGGCGATGACGTCGCGGTCGTCGAAGCGATCAACTGCGTGCCGGAATACATGGTGGTATGTGCACTTGCCAAAGGTCAAACAGCTCTTTTCATTCGCCAGGGCGAGTAAGCCTTCTCCGCAAACAGACCGAGTCTGTCACTGGATATTAATCAATTTACTTCGTCGATGGACCGCACAATCTTGCTGACGATCCCATAGTCGATCGCTTCTTCTACAGTCATCCAGTAATCCCGATCAGTATCCCGGGCCACGCGCTCCAATGGCTGTCCTGTTTCACCGGCAATCAGGCGGTTGATTCGCTCGCGCATGCGCACAATCTGTTCGGCCTGAATCTGTATGTCAGTGGCAACTCCCCGAGAACCGCCCAGCGGCTGATGAATCAGAAATCGGGTATTGGGCAGCGCGAAGCGGTGCTCGGGTTTGGCCGCCAGAAATATGGTAGTCGCGGCGCTCGCTACCCACCCAGTACCAACTGCTCTCACCTCGGGCCTGATGAACTTGATCATGTCGTAAATTACGTCGCCGGATTCCACATGCCCACCGGGCGAGCTCACATAGAGCGTAATGGGATCGTCGTTCTCTGCTGCAAGCGCCAGCAAATGCTCTGTAACATTGCGGGCGAGCTTGTCATTGATTTCGCCGAAAATAGTCAATGATCTTGATTTGAAAAGCTTCTCGTCAATAAAAGCGCGGCCGTAGTTCCTCTTTTCCTTGCTGTTCTTTTCATCTTCGTCGTTCAGTTTTATGCGGTCGCGATGACTTCTGCTGTCCATAGTTTGACTCCATCAAGTTGACAGGTATTAGACTTGTCGCTGTAAAAAAGTATTGCTTGCCTTCACAGGCAGTTCCGGGGGCTCTCTGCGGGCTATTCGCAGGGCTGTTGGTTGGCTCGCAGATACGCGATTATTTTCCATTTATCGTCATCACCCTCGGGAAAATTATTCCCAAATCCTACCATGCCGGTGTCGATAATTCCGTCCGAGATTATGGCAAAAATATCATCGTCGCCATCACCATTCTGCCATTCACAATCGAAAAGGAATGGCGCATCCGCAGCGTCAGGAGTCAGACCATGGCAATAGCCCGCGCAAGTTCCGGCGAACAGTGCTTCACCCCGGTCAAGCGAGTTCGAATCCAGCATGAAAGCCTGTACCGGTGTTAGTTCAACCGGATCACTTCCGCCTTCATCGCAGCTTTGAATGGTTACCGCCGCAAGGAACGAAAGGAATGCGCGATACAGTGGCTCCATGAAACACAGTCCGGTAAGTCTATTTTCAATTTAACTCGGAAATGTATCGATTTAGCCAGTTCACCCCCATCGCCCGCGGTTATTGGCTTTCCGGCAGCATAGAACACAAGGGGCCGGGGTTCAAGGACAACCATTAAGCCTGCCGCTGTTGCAAAAAAAAAGCGGACTTATGATAAGTCCGCTTGTGCCCCCCCTGGGTATCGGTTGCCTGTATCAGGCATCAGAAAAATCGGTTCTGATGGTCGCAATTCTATCGAACATTCGCTCGATATTGCAACTATTCCGCAACGCATAGACGCCCAGAATGTCACGCTTTTAACGATTCAGAACCCAAAGGCTTGAACGTTATCAGAAGCTGCGGTAGCAGAGTGAGGGAAGCCGTGAGCGCTATCAGCATAGCCACGCTGGTCAATAAGCCGAATACTATGGTGGGAATGAAGTTAGACAGCGCCAGGATAGAAAAGCCCGCGACTATCGTCATGGACGTGAAGTACATGGCTCTGCCGATGCTATTGTGGCAATAGAACATAGTCTCGCGATAGTCTCCGAATCGGGGAAATTCTCGCCTGAACCTGTGCATGTAATGGATTGTATTGTCGACTCCGATTCCAACGGAGATGGCTGCTATGGTAATGGTCATGATATCAAGTGGAATATTCAGCCAACCCATGATGCCGAGCACAAACGCCGCGGCTATGACATTGGGAATGATACAGATCACGGCGATTTTAAGTGATCTGAAAAGCGTCATGAACATCAGCATGATGGCGAACAGCACGACTCCAAGGGTCAGAATCTGGGACTGGAAAAGGCTCTGCAGAACGTTGTTGTACATCACCAGAATTCCGCTCAGCCGGACCTGGTCATCGCTGAAGCCAAACTCCCGCTCCAGGCCCAACTCGATGCCCTGCAACAGCTCGTTGCGGTTAAGATCTTTCGCCGATTCGATCACGCGCACATTAAACCGCAACTGGTTTGCCTCGATAGAAACAAAGGGGTTCAGTACCGTCTCCCGCAAGGTTTCAGGAATCCGACTGTATAGCAACGCCCACAATACTCCGTCGATAGGCTGATTGCCGTTGAGTTTTTCCGCCAGCTGAATTACAGCCCCAAAGGACAGCACCTTGCCGGTGCGGGGATCGTTATCCAGGTATTCATGAATTGCCTTCACCTGCTCCATTTTAGGCGCCGTAAACCAGTATGCGTCCTCATCAGCATCAGGTTCATCGCCAAAGCCAAACGCATCGTCGAACCCGTCATCAAAGCCATCATCGAAGCTTGCGTCCGCCATTGGCAAATCCACAATCACATCAAAGGAAAGCGTACCGCCCAACTTTTCATCAAACAGCGACATTCCCTGAAAAATTTCCGTGTCTTCACGGAAATAATCGATAAAGCTGTTTTCAACCCGTAGTCTGCTCAATCCAAGCACGCTAAACACGGTTATCAGGACATAGATGACGAGAACTCGACCCCGCAGTCTGTCGGTGAGATTTGCCAACGCCGATGTCAGGTTCAGTTTCAGATCCGAAGACAGTCTGGTTTCATCGCGCCCGAGTATGCTCATAATCGCCGGGAAAAGGGTGAATGCCACCAGCAAGGCAGTCCCCACTCCCATCATCATCATCCAGCCGAAATTTATGATTGGCAAAATGCCACTGACTATCAGCGACCCGAATGCCACCGCGGTAGTCAGCGCCGTGTAGAGACACGGTCTGAACATGCTGAGCACGGAATGACGAAGCAGTTTGTCATGATCTGAATAGTGACGGGTCGCGCGCAGTTCCCGGTAACGCACCATAAGATGCACGGTAAGCGAAATAGTGATGATCAGCAGAAGCGAAATAAAATTCGAGGACACCACGGTAACCCGCCAGTCCATCATTCCCAGCATGCCCACCATGACGGTGCCTGCCACGGCGCAGCAGACCAACGGCATGAATACAAACCTTGGCTTACGAAATATCAGGCCCAGAGCAACGATGATGAGAATCAGAACGGCAAAACTAAAACTGCTCAAATCTCCCCGCACAAACGTGACCAGGTCATCCGCGATCATCGGCGCACCACCCAGATAGATAGTTGCTCCATCGCGATAGCCGTCGAGGATTTCCCTGATATTGCTGATTGTCTCATGCTGACGGTCTGCCAGGATAACGCTGTACTCGTCGTACTCTGATTCCACGCGCTCCAACTCTTCCGACTCTTCGTTGGTCAGCTCGCGTTCCAGTCGGCTGGATCTTAATTCGCTGCGCCTGGCCAGCAATGCCAGTGCAGTCTCATCAGCCCTGAATCCAACCAGCATGCCGGCTGTGCTCCCGTCCGGGCTGATGACCGCGTTGCGAAATACCGGGCTGGTCATTATCTCCTCGCGCGCAGCATCGAGGTCGGTTTCCTCGTCTTCAAGGGTCAGGTAATCCTCGGAAATACCGGTCAGTGGCGTGTCTTCGAAAACCGGGACATTGAGAATACTGTCAACGGACTGCACTTGCTCCAATGCCAACAGCTCGTCACGAAGCGCGCCGAGCGTGCGCAACTCTGCATCGGAAAACAGGTCACCCCGGGGAGTGTAAGCGACGGTGACCGAATCCCGGGCACCATAGCGCCGGCTAATTTCCCTCGAAAACTCCAGATCGGGGTCGTTTTCCAGCAGCAGGGAATCCGCCGACGCATCAAGGCGAAAATCCCGGGCATGCCAGGCGAAAAATGCCACGATGAGCAGCAAGACGGTGATTACAGCGAAGGGCTTGCCGAATACCAGATCGACATAGTGCCTGGCGGTGCGTGAGGTCATAGCGGGGTACTTTTATCCTTGGCGGCAATTCAAATTCAGCCTCGGTCAGCCTTTGGAGCAGCAGATGCAATCAATTGCTGGCTTCAACCTCGAGCCGTCGGGCACCGCCGAGAATTCCGAAGAAAGCATAATTACCTTCATGACAGGCGTATTCGTACATACGATCACCCGCCGGACGACGGTTCATGGCTACCTCACCAGTCCAGGCGCGCTGATAGGTTAATGGATCCTCCATGGTGAAGGAGTACCTGATCTTACCTGGTTCGATTAACTCAAATCGCTCGGTCACCACCAGTTCGGGGGAACTGCCCCGATAGGATTGTTGCGAATGGAAATTCCGGGTTTTCACAACCAGAGTGTCTCCTTCCCAGTAACCCACCGAATCTCCCATCCATTTCTCAAAATCAGTTTCAAAATGGTCCTGATCGATCCGGATAATGCGAGCATCATGGACCATTTCTACCATGATCATCACATGGTCAGGGGTCTGAACGATCTGGTAATTGTTGTTGTACATGACCGGCAACATCGGGGGTCCGGAACTGGATCCGAATGACAGCAGACAGCGCTCCCCCAGAGGTCTCGTTTCCGGACCGTGGTACGGGTCAATGCCGGGCATGGCACGAAACTGGCTGCGCAGATCATTCTGCGGCCTCCCTTCGAGATCAGGAATGCGTCCATCGGGAGGATCCACGACAATCGAAGTACGGTACTCATCGCCGATCCGAATCACATTAGTGCCACGATCGACCCAGAAATTGTTGTAGCCAAGATCGGTATTGCCATCAGTTGGCGGTGCCCGGTCCGGATCGCTGGGGGCGCTGGCCCGGGCGATACGGTTGCGCCAGGAAGCCTCCAACTCTGCCGCTTCCTGCTGGTTGAGGGAACCTCGAGTACCGAATTCCGTCGGCCTCTGCAAAGGTGTCTGGGTGGCATTAGTCCAGATTCCCTGCAGGTCTGGTCTGCCGTCCGGTGTGCGGGGAACTTCCCATTCCTGGGCCGCCGCAGGTAGAGCAAGCAACGAGAGAACGAAAAAATTCGTAATAAACGAGCATTTCATGACTTCGACCCTCCGCCGGGTTCCTTGCAGCAAGTAGACGCCCACCCCTGCAATCCAATGCATATGAGGTTGAGCATACTCGCCCTACGAGCCTCCGACAAGCCTGCGAAATGTCACAGAAAACACGTTGCACGGACGCGACGGGGCCATGACTGGGGCGCTTGATGAACGCTTGGGGAGAGGCAGATTGACACTTTCAAGACTCGCACGAGTGCAGCGTCGAACCTGCTGCGCTGAACCATAATCAACTGATGGTAGTAATCAGAGACTGTACCGAGTTAACCATTGAACTCGAAATTTCGCGACCAGCTGGTAGAATGAACGTATTTCCGTCCACAGACTGGCGCACCCGTCAGGATACGCAATGAAGACATACCAATTGCTGCAAGTCGGATTGGATGAAAGAGCGAAGGAGATAATTCAAATGAAGTCAATCAGCCTATTTCTGATTGCCGTGGTCGTCGCAACAGCGGCTCAGCTGTCAACGGCCGCGGACGACTGGCTCAAAACAATGCCGGAATTTGAGCTTACCGATCACCTTGGCCATACCCATAATCTTGATATGTACGGGAACCGCGAGTTCTTGGTGTTCTACGTTCAGGGCAATGGCTGTCCGATTGCCAGGATAGCGTTGCCTAATCTGCGCGAAGTTCGAGCTGAATTCCAGGACAGGGGCATCGAGTTTCTCGCTTTCAATTCAAATATTCAGGACTCCCTCGCAGCCATCAGTCGCGAGGCAGAAAATTTCGGTATCGATTTCCCCATCCTGAAGGACGAAGGACAGGTGCTGGCCAAAAGCCTCGGGGTTGAGCGTACCGCCGAGGTTTTCGTGGTTAATCCGCGCACCCGGGCTGTTCTCTTTCGCGGCCCCATCAATGATCAGCTAGGATATGAAACCCAGAGAAATTCAGCATCCGAGCACTATCTGAAAGACGCGCTGAACACCGTGCTGGCGGGCGGCACTGTCAACATGGACGATATTCCCGACTCCAAGGGTTGTCTTATCGCGATTTTTTGACCCCTGATGTCGTCCGTCAGGTTTCTGCAAACGCCCTTTCAATCACATAACTCCCCTTGATGCCCTGACGGGATTCGGTGAATCCCTGCGCTTCAAGAATTCGACAGGTATCTTTCAGCATCGAGGGACTTCCGCATAGCATGAATCGATCCTGTGTCGGGTCCGCTGCGGGCAGACCAACGTCGCTGAACAGTTTACCGCTGCTCAACAACGCAGTGAGGCGCCCCTGATTGCGAAATTGCTCCCGGGTCACAGTCGGGTAATAAATCAGTTTCTGTCTGACCTGTTCACCAAAGTATTCGTTATTCGGCAATTCCTGCAGGATTATTTCCTGGTAGGCCAGATCGCTGATCCTGCGAACACCGTGAGCAAGTACGATACTATCAAAACGCTCATAAGTTTCCGGATCGCGGATGATACTCATAAAAGGCGCCAGCCCGGTCCCGGTACAAAGTAGATAAAGGTTTTTGCCGGGCAGCAGGTGATCGACTATCAGCGTTCCGGTCGGCTTACTGCTGACAAGCAACTCATCACCTACATTGATGCTCTGCAATCGAGAAGTGAGCGGGCCGTCTGGTACCTTGATACTCAGGAATTCCAACTCTTCATCGTAGTTAGCGCTTACTATGCTGTAAGCCCTCATCAATGGGAGGCCCTCAACTTCCATGCCCACCATCACAAAGTGACCATTCTCGAAACGCAGAGTCCGATCGCGGGTGGTTTTGAAACTGAAAAGCGAATCGTTCCAGTGATGGACACTGGTCACGCTTTGTCTCGATAGTGCAGCCATCCTCTTTATCCTGATCGGGCAGACATCTGATAGTGAAGTCGCAGTCTAGGAGTTCGCTTTATATCTGTAAAATTAATTATTTATATATGTATATTCTATTTTTTAGATATAATTTCGGTTTCGACAACGGGAGATGTCGTGAGAATAACGCTTCGACAATTGGAAGTATTCCTGGCCATCGCGCGCTGCGAGAATGTCACACAGGCGGCAAGCAGCCTCGCGCTATCCCAATCAGCTGCCAGTACTGCCTTGAAGGAACTCGAGCAACGATTTGGCATACGCCTGTTTGATCGCATCGGCAAACGACTGCAGTTGAACGAACTGGGTCAGCACGTCAGGCCCAAAGCCGAGGCGCTACTGGCCCGAGCCAGGGAGTTCGAGCTCACCCTTACCGGAAGTGAGCCGATCGGGACAATCAAGGTCGGAGCAACCCTGACCATCGGTAATTATCTGGCAGTTGGAATCATCGCCCGCTTTATCTCAGAGCACCCGGATGCCCGGATAGATTTGACGGTGGAGAACACCCGGTCAATCGCCGGCAAATTACTCAATTACGAGCTTGATATCGGATTAGTAGAAGGTGAACTGCAGGAACCTGATCTCGAAGTGCTTCCCTGGCGTAATGATGAGCTGGCGTTGTTCTGCGCACCAGACCACCCCTTTGCAACGCAGCGAGTCCTGACTGACGACGATCTGCTGGCGGCAAAATGGGTTGTGCGCGAACCCGGATCGGGTACGAGGCAGGCCTTTGATCGAGCAATGACAGGATTATTATCTAATCTGAGAATTCAACTGGAGCTGCAGCACACCGAGGGAATTAAACGCGCCGTTGAAGCTAACCTCGGAATCGGCTGCCTGTCCCGGATCACTCTCGAAGAGGCATTCCGGCGGGGGTCGCTGGTGCCACTCGAGGCGCCAGACAGAAATTGGCAGCGCAATTTCTATTTCGTGCTGCACAAACAAAAATATAAAAGCCCCGGCATCGACAGTTGGCTTGATCTGTGCCGCGATTACCTGAAGACATAACGAATGACTGAAACTGAAAAAGACCCCCAATTCCTGCTGCTAGTCAGTCATCGTATCGCCTTGCTAATGGTCAGTCTCTTGCTGGGCATGGTGTGCGGCCTAGGCATATTATCGACGAGTTTCAATACGTCCATTGGCGAACTGCTCAGTGAAAGCGATCCCTATGTGGCAGAATTGAGCGACATGGAAGAGCGGTTCCCCACCGTTCTGACAGCAACGTTTGCGCTGACAAACTCGGAAGGTATCGGTTCCGTTTTCAATCAAGGGGTGCTCGCTGCACTGCGAAACCTGGCCAGTCAATACCAGAATTTGCCAGGGGCGACGCGCCTGTCATCGATCCTTGATTATCGTTCGCCGCAGCGCAATTTCGTGCTGTTTGAGCGTCCTTCTGAACAGTACTCGGTCCCCGAGCTAATGCAGCTGCAAGAGCAGGCGCTCGAGGATCCATTGCTAATGGGAACATTCCTGAGCGAGCAGTCCACGCTGACCTTCGCCACGGTGTTTTTTGATCTGGAGAGCACGGACCAGAATGCGCGCTTGCAACTGGCTGATGGACTCCAGGCGCTACTCGAGACACTGCGGGAATCCCACCCGGATATAGATATCTACGTCAATAGCGACGTGCTCTTCGAGCAGTCGACCGAGGATGCAATGATCGACGACCTCACCACGTTGATGCCGATTGTTATTCTTATTTGTGTGCTGGCAATCTGTTATTGCTTCCATTCAATAAGTTTCGGCGCCTGCATCCTCGGACAGGCGCTATTGTCGATTATCTGCACAATCGGTGTAATCGGATTCACAGGTATCGGCTTCAATACTATTTCGGTAATTGCCCCGCTGGTCGTAGTGATCATATCTGTCGCTCACAGCGTCCATATAATTTCAATCTTTAAACAGCAGCTGCACAAAGGGCAGGATTGCCTCCAGTCCATGGATACCAGTATTCGCTACAACCTGAAACCGGTTCTGCTGGCGACACTCACTACCGGTATCGGTTTCCTGTCCCTGAACCTCAGTTCTTCCCCCGCCATTCAGGAGTTCGGTCGTATCGTTGCTCTGGGCATCGGTTTCGCCTTTATCTTCACGTTTACCGTGCTACCGTCCCTGCTGACCTGGGTGTCGATGAAAACCGGGGCACATCGCAGAACCATGGATGTCGTCCTTCCCTATCGATTAGTAAGGCGCGTTATTCCGTTCTGGCAACGACATGACAGGAAACTGTTTATTGGGTGCACCAGCCTTGCCGTCCTCACGCTGCTGTTGCTGCCGCTAAACAATACCGATTTCGACCGGCTGGACTTCATTGCTGCTGATTCCGAGGTCGGTAAGTACTACGACATTGTGAGCCGCCGCCTGCAACGGGGCCCTTCCCTGACCTATGGATTGCGCGCCATTGAAGAAGGTGGGGCCATAGAACCGGAATTTTTGCGGCAGATGGAAAGTTTCAGCGCCTGGCTAGTCGCGCAACCGGAAATCGATAATGCCGGCAGTCTGGTTGAAGTGGTCAAGACGATTCACATGGCCAGGGGTGGCCAGGACCCGGCTTACTACACCATTCCCAACGATGTGTTTGCCATCGCCAACGACCTCGGTATCTACCAGGATATCGAGTTCCCCGACTTTCCCCTGGCAAATTTTATCGACGCGGACTACTCGACCATCCGGCTGGTAATCAACGCGATACCGCTAACTAACGAGGAACTCATCGAGCTGGATAATCGAATAACGACCTATTTTCAGCAATCAGTCAAAGGGGGACAGCTGATTCACGGCAGTCCCATAGTGCTGTTCGCCCGCATGGACAGTCTCGTTACCCGGGAGTTGCTGCAAGGCTACAGTTTTAGCCTGTTGTTGATTACTCTCATCCTCATCATCGGTTTCCGCAGCGTTTACTTCGGGCTGCTGAGCGTAGTTCCTAACCTGTTGCCCGCTACCATGGTATTTGGTGCCTGGGGGCTTTTCGTTGGCCAGCTTGACCCATTCGTCATGATGCTGTTCAGTATCAGCATTGGGCTGGTTGTGGACGACACGGTTCATCTCCTCACTCATTACCTGCACGGGCGCGAGGAGGGGTTAACGATCGAGGCAGCTTTCAATCGCTCCCTTGATACTGCCGGCCCAGCCCTCGTGGTAACCACCGCGGTGCTGGCGCTGGGAGTAACCATACTTATCGGAGCGAGTACTCTCTATTTTCAGCAGTCGGCCAAGCTCCTGGTTCCCATAGTAGTGCTGGCACTGGTCCTCGACCTGGTCTATCTACCTACCATATTGCAGCGCTTCGACCGTCGCAAACTGTTCGGTCAAGTGGGCTAAATTTTACTTTCTCTCCCCGGCACCACAGCCTTTCAGCGCCAGGGCTTTCTGTTTTACCTCTGCCAGGAAACCTGTAAGATTCAGGGAAATTAATATTGCTATTAAACATTTCCTGGACTAACAACCTGAGAGTTTCCTTCATGACTCATGCTTATTCTGATCGCCGAGGCACGTATCACCCGCGACCGATACACCTGCTGCTGAGCTGCCTATTCATTGTGCCCGCATTGACCCAGGCCCAATCAGCCAACCCCTTCGGCATTCCCGATGCTAACAACACCAATCCCGCTGCCACCATCGTGGCGGCCCCCGGCGCCCGCGGCCAGGGCTGGCTTGGACAGGGTCGATCCGAGGTCCTGGCACGCCACGGCATGGTCGCCACCAGCGATCCGCTGGCGGCGCAGGCCGGACTGGAAATTCTGCAACAGGGCGGTAACGCCATCGATGCCGCTGTGGCAGCGGCTGCCGTACTGGATGTCACCTCGCAAAACGATACGGGACTGGCGGGAGACCTCTTCGCACTGGTCTGGAGCGCCCAGGACAAAAAGCTGTACGCTCTTAATTCAGCGGGCTGGGCCCCTGCAGGCTGGACCCCGGAATTCTTTAAACAACAGCTGAACGTCGACCAGGTACCCGGTACCGGTGTCAATGCCGCTACAGTCCCGGGTGCTGTCTCCGGCTACGCGGCGCTGCTGGACAGATTCGGTTCACTGGGATTTCAGGAGACTTTCGAGCGCGCCGCGCGCCTGGCCGAGGAAGGCTGGGGCCAGGCGGAGCGCCGTCACCAGGACCTGATGAGCGTGCAGCAAAAAATTCGTAATGATCCGGATTCTGCTGCGGTATTTCTCGATAATGGTGAGGTACCGCCGCTTTACAGCCTGATCCGCAATCCCGGACTGGCCGACGCCCTGCGACTCATCCAGAGCCAGGGGCGCGACGCCTTTTACCGCGGACCGATAGCCGATGCCATCGTCGCCAAGGTGCAAAGCGAAGGCGGCGTGATGACCCACGAGGACCTGGCGGAATTCGAATCAGAATGGGTAGAGCCCATTACTACCAACTATCATGGTTATGACATTTTTCAGCTGCCTCCTCCCGGTCAGGGCTTCGCCGCGCTGGAAATGCTCAATATCCTGGAAGTTTGCGCGCCTCAGCATGGACTCGATCTGGCGGCTCTGGGGCCGTCAAATCCGGACTACTGGCATTTCATGGTGGAGGCCAAAAAGCTCGCCTACTCCGATCTGCAGGCCTACAACGGTGATCCTAAATTCTCCGACATCCCCGTTGATCGTCTTCTCTCCAAGTCCTACGCGCGCTCGCTGTGCGGCCGCATCGACATGAACAGTGCCTCTGAACCCTCCATCAAAGGCGGCCTGGACGGCGGTACCATCTACCTCACAACCGCCGACCGCTGGGGCAACATGGTCTCATTCATACACAGCATTTTCTCCGTTTATGGCAGCGGTGCGACCATTCCGCCCTATGGAATGATATTGCACAATCGTGGGGTCGCCTTTTCGCTCGACCAGGACCATCCCAATGTTGTCGCACCCCGCAAGAGACCTTTTCACTCAATCATTGCCGGTTTTGTCATGCAGAACGGGGAGCCGCTGATGACCTTCGGCAATATGGGCGGTTCAGTGCAGCCGGAAACGCACGCCCAGCATATGGTGAACGTAATCGACCACGGCATGAACGTGCAGATGACCACCGATGCCGCTCGCTTCACCCACAGCCAGAACAGCAATGTGCTGTCGCTGGAACACGGGCTTTATAGTCTGGTAGGCCGGGCTCTTGAGGCCAGGGGACACGACGTACGGAGCGTTAATGGCGGACGAGTCGGCGGTTACCAGGGTATTCTCTTTACCCGGGATCCGTCGCTGCCAGAGCCGGTTTTTACGGAGCAAAGCGTAATTGACGATAGCCCGGTAAACGGTATCTACCGCGGGGGATCAGACCACCGTAAAGATGGACAGGCTGTTGGCTGGTAAGTAGACTCGATCAAGAAAGCTGACCATCAGGAGAACGATGATGCGCGCGCGAACGTGGGCTGTTTTTTTCACATCTATATGGTTACCCCTCGCCTCTGCCCAGATTCAGCCAGAGCAGATATCTGTCGAGACCATGCCCGAACCGGGTGCAAACTGGTTCATCTCCAAAACCAATAATGGTGGCTACATTTTTGATGCCGAAAGCGGTGAAATGCAGGGCTTGCTGTCTCTTTCCCGGCGTACGCCCGCGGTGACCATGTCCCACGAGAGACGCGAGTTTTACGCGGCCGAGTCCTACATGTCCCGCGGAGTTCGTGGCGAGCGTACCGACCTTGTTGCTGTCTACGATTTTGAAAACCTCAGCCCCATCGCTGAAGTCATCATACCCAATCACATGGCTCGCCTGGCAGTGCGCAACCATCTCGGCCTGCTTGGCAATGGTCGTCACCTGGCGGTACTTAACATGAACCCCGGACACTCGGTTAGTATTGTCGATGTTGTTGACCGATTGTTTATTTACGAGATCTCGACCCCCGGCTGCGCAGTTATTCTACCGGTAGCCGACAACGATTTCCTGATGGTATGCGGTGACGGCACCCTGCAGCTCATTCAGCTGGACCTCAGCGGTTACGAATCCAATCGCGTGCGCAGCGAGGTGTTTTTCGACGTACAGGAAGACGCGATTTTTGACCGCACAGCCCGGACTGCCAATGGCTGGTTGCTTATCACGCATGCAGGGGTGGCCTACGAGATCACTACCGACGATGACCAGATAAATATCAGCGAGCCCTGGAATATCGTTCCGGAGGGCGAAGAAGACTGGCGACCTGGCGGCCGGGAATTTCTCAGCGTGCACCAGGATACCGGGTTAGTCTATGTCGCCATGCACCAGGGTCCCGTTGACACGCATCATGAGCCCGGCGAAGAAGTCTGGGTACTGAGCCTCGATTCGCGGCGCCGGATTGAAAGACTGGAAATGGATCCTCCGATAAACAGCCTGATGGTCACTCAGGAAGACCGGCCGAAGCTTGTTACCGCCACAGAAGGTGGGGGCACGGATGTATACGATGCCATGACCTTTGCTCACGAACGCAGTATTACCACCCCCGGTGCGTCCATGTTCGAGGATTTCTAGACCATGCTCGATCCGCAAATTTTCCGTTGCGTCGCGCTAAGTTTTGGCCTGCTATTTATTCTGGCAGGCGCCCACAAGTTCGGCGATCGCGCCCGCTTCACTGCCATCGTGTCGGAATATAGGGTCTTACCGCCACACCTGGTCCCTGCGGCAGCGGTTCTTGTACCGCTGATGGAGCTATTTGCCGGTAGCCTGTGGATGGTTTCGGTATTTTCGCTGCAGGCCGCCACAGTCCTGCCGCTTGCAAGCAGCGCCTTGTTACTGATCTACGGACTGTCCATTGCCATCAATCTCGCCAGAGGACGCTCCCACATCGACTGCGGTTGCAGTTTTGCATCCAGCCACTCTGACTCGGCTCGGGGCCAGCTGCTTTCCGTCTGGCTGGTCGCGCGCAACCTTTTACTGGCATGCCTGGCGCTCGTGCCACTGCTGGCGGCATCCGGCAGAAACCTGACGATGATGGATCACGGCCTGTTAATCTTGACGACCCTCACAGCGCTGCTTTATTACGCCGCGTTCAACCAACTGTTGCTGAACCGCGGAGCTATCGCGTCCTGGAGAGAAGCCCGTGGTTGAAGCGCTGATCATCTCCACTATTGTTCTGTGGCTGGCGGTAGTTGCGCTGGCATTGCTGGTGTTCGCGCTCACCCGACAGGTGGGTATTCTGCACGAGCGCGTGGCACCTGCCGGCGCACTGATGCCTACCAGTGGACCCAGGGTAGGCGAACTTGCCACCGAACTGGAACTTCAAACCCTCGATGGTAAAACCATTACTGTCGGCGGCAGAAGTCCGGAGGGGCTCGCGACCATGGTCCTGTTTGTCTCACCCACCTGTCCGGTGTGTAAGACCCTGGTACCAACTGCCAGATCGCTGGCAAGCGCCGAAAACCGTCGTCTAAAACTCGTGTTTGCCAGTGACGGCGATGCTCTGGAGGCACACCGCACCTATGTTCAGGATCTCGGGCTCGCGGCATATCCCTATGTCATATCCCAACAGCTAGGCATGACATACGGCGTCAGCAAATTGCCCTTCGCGGTATTGATCGGAAACGACGGGATACTTGAAAGCAAGGGACTGGTGAATAACCGTGAACACCTTGAGAGCCTGGTCGAGGCCATGGATACCGGTGTCACCAGTCTGCAGGAGTACATGGCAAATTCCCGCGACCGGGCTGAGCCTGAAGCAATGGAACAGACATCATGAAACTAGAATATTTGATCGACCGGGGCTACTACTGGATTGACGACGGTGCACGCAGAACAGCGCTTGCGCTGGCCCGCAGAATCTCGCGCCGTAATTTCCTATCCAGACTGGGCATGATGCTGGCCGGTGTCGCGTCCCTGCCCTTGCTACCAGTGTCTCGCTCCTTTGCACAGAATTCTATCCAGGAAGTAGGTGATCCCCAAAGCTGCGACTACTGGCGCTATTGCGCCATGAGCGGCACGCTCTGTACCTGTTGTGGCGGAACTTACACTTCTTGCCCTCCCGGCGCTCAGGCTTCTCCAATCACCTGGGTCGGCACCTGCCGTAATCCTGTGGACAACCGTAACTATCTCATGTCCTATAACGACTGTTGCGGCAAGGCAACCTGCTCTCGTTGCAGCTGCCATAACACCGAGGGCGATAAGCCAGTTTACTTCAATAGCAACAGTAACACTGTGTTGTGGTGTTTCGGCACTGAGGACACCAGCTATCATTGCACCGTTTCGCTGGTGCTGGGCACTGCTGATGACTAGATTGCCGGTCGGAAGACTGCTGCTTTCAGGATTGATGACGGGTCTGCTGATTGTCAGCGGTCCTGCTCTGGGTGCCAGTCCCAGGACCAACTATCTGCTTTACTGCAGTGGCTGTCATCTGGTTAACGGCGAGGGCAGTCCCCCGAACGTGCCGACTCTGCACAACGAACTGGGCAATATGATGGCGGTGCAGGAAATGCGCTCCTACCTGCTAAGGGTGCCAGGTGCCTCACATACTCCCTTGTCTGATGACGATCTGGCTGCTGTCGTCAATTGGGTGCTGAGCGAATTTAATGGGACGACCCTTCCGGCCGATTTCCAGCCAATCAACGCTGGGGAGGTTACCGAGGCCCGACAGAATATTCTTGCCGACCCGCTCAAGTACCGGGCCGAGCACTGGAAAGTCTACGAACCCCAGCAGCACAACGAGGAGTAATGAGGTGAAAGATAAAGACATAACTATAAGCCGCCGCCAGTTCACCAGGGCCGGAGCTATTGCCGTGGCAGCCGCTACGGTAACCGCCAGCCGAACAGCTTCCGCCCAGCAAGCCCAGAGTGAGCTGGAGTCTGAATATCTGATGGAATTGTTGCTCGACGGAGATCCCCAGATTAACACCGGTCACACACGTATAGCACCTCTGTCCGGCGGAACCTTTTCGGGGCCCGGTCTGAAAGGTACGGTTTTGCCCGGTGGTGCCGACTGGATTACCCAAGTCTCCGGTCACAGCAGCCTGGATGTGCGCATCACATTGCTAACCGATGACGGTGAGCATATCTACATGACCTACAAAGGAATGGTTGTGCGGAACGACAGCGGTCTGTACTGGCGGGTGACACCGGTATTCAACACCGCTTCAGAGAAATATGACTGGATTAACCACATTGTCGCGGTCGGCAAAAACAAGACCGTCGAAGGCAAGATTGCCTACGATATCTGGCGCATTCTCTAGCCGCCTTCCGACAGTAAAAAGCCCGCTTCAATGGTCTTAGAAGCGGGCTTTTTTTCCTGCCTGGCAGACCTCGCTAGTCACCGCCTTGATCAGCATAGACCCACTGCATGGCGCCGAAGAACATTTCGTCCCAGCTCTGCTGACCCCAGGGTACCGATCGTGACGGATCCGGGTTGTAGGGATTCTGTTCCGAATTATCAAACGCGCCGATTGCTACCAACTTCGTACCTGCCGGCATCAGTCGCGGCTCCTTATAAGTGTATGCAAGCTGCCAGTTGTAATTGTAATTGGCGATATTGATCAGCTCCTCGCGGTTACCGTCGGGGTACTCAGCGAAGAATCGCATATACTTGCCGCGGAAATGCATATGCGGCGTAAAGCTGCGCAGGTAAGCGTCTTTACTGAGCGTCACGCTGGATTCCTGGACAAATTCGGGGTCATAGGGAGGGATATTGGTCCAGGTAGGCGTGAAGATGCAGGCGCAGGCCCCAGACAGACGTTTTTCCGGCACCTCGCCATCCGGGTAAAACCACAGGCCAATCTCGCTGGCATCGGTGGTTTCTCTACCGTTTGTGGTGTAATGCAGCTGCAGTGCTATGCTGGATCCCGCTTTCAGCAGTCCACCGGTGTTTTCCGGCATCCATTCCGGCTCCGCCCCGGGGATGTATGCGGTGATATTGGCCGCATCGGGATCACCTCCGCCCACAAAACCCCGTCGTCTGCGCTGCGCGTCCGGCGGAATGAGGTTGTTCAGCGTGTGATGCAGCACCGTGCGGTCTCCCGCCACGTATTGGCTGCCCCGAACCCAGTAATCCCTGTCGGTTTCAATAGGGACTACCACATTGATGTAATCGAGCACGCCCGTTGCGGGGATTGTCTGCTCAGGCACCCGGATAATATAGTCGGGTTCGCCAAATGCCCATTTGCTCTCGGACCAGGTCAACTCCGCTAGCGGGTCGTTTGTGCCGTCCCTAGGAGCACCCGCATCAATCCAGTGCAGTAATTTCTGCTGGTCACCCTGCTCAACCAGCATGTCGTTGATGAACTCACCGATGTGGCCGTCTATCTGCCCCGGCGGCATGCGCTTGGTCATCAGCACTTCCCTGATCATAGGCGACCAGCCCTGCACCATGGCATGACTGTCCATAGCGAATGGCGCTATACCACCCTCGCGGTGACAGGACGCGCAGTTCTCGGCAATGATTGGCGCTATATCCCTTTCGTAAGAGGGCAAATTTTCTGCGTGTGCCAGCTTTGCGGCATAGTTGACCGGTTCGCCCGATAGCGCCACTCTGGCAACTGGAACGTCAGCGCCCGCGATCAGAGCGTCGAGAGCCAGCTCCAGTTCAACGCCCACCGGTCCGCGGAATTCAACACTGAAGGATTTGGGGTCGTAGACAAATACTTCGCCGATCTGATCTACGCCCAGAGACTCCGAGACATACTGGGTATCATCCATGAGAACGGGAATGCTTATTCCTTGTCGGTCAAGTTGCTGTTCAACCTCGCCTCTGTCAGATCTGCCCATGGGATCGATCAGGAAGAACTGGATACCGCGGTTCTCGTAGGACTTTTGCAAACTCAGAAAACCGTCCAGCGCTGCCGCGGCGGCACCGCTGTTATTGGCATGCACCAGCAGAGCAATCGCGCTGTGGTCACCGTACCAGCTCATCTGGTGAAAATAGCCATTTTGGTCAAGCAGGGAAAAATCCCCAACTCGACCCGCAGCAGTGCCCGTAACAGGCGACAGCGCGAGCACGAGAAATAGGACTTTGAATAATGATCTGTTCATGGTGGCGAAACCTTAAAGTTCTGGGGTATGCGTGTCGGCGACAGAGCAAGCCCCGAGTGCTGTTTATTGTATCGTACTTCCTGCTCAGCAGTTGATTAATCTAAGCACGGCGCCGCGATCAGTCAACCACGCTGATCGCATTACAAGGTGGCTCGCCGAGCCGCAGACGAACCAGCGCAGCCCTCCGGTTCATAATACGCAGGCCTCATCAGAGAGGATCATCGTAATTGCCGGCTCCTGCGGTCATCAGGTGTTCTGCAAAATCTCCCGGAGGCGGGGAAACAGCACCGGATTTGCCACGAGTATGTTGTCGCAATGAAACTGCGGATCGACGCCAGCGGGAATATCCCTGAAATGCCCGTATTGGGCCCCGGCCTCCCGGGCAATCAACTGTGCCGCGGCGAAGTCCCACAGATTGAGGGATTCGTAATATCCGTCCAGACGACCCGCGGCAACCCAACAGATATCCAGCGATGCGGCGCCAAGACGACGGATGTCGGCGCACTCCCTGAGAATTGCCGCCACCCGGGCCAGCATGGGCTCCAGGGTCGACTTTTCGTAGGGAAAGCCCGTGGCAATGATCGCCCGTCTCGGATCGGATTCCTCCGCCACCCTGATGGGACTGCCGTTCAGAAAAGCGCCGCCACCGGCCGTAGCCCAGAACATTTCCGCCGTAAAAGGGTTGTAGACCACCCCTGCGACTATCTTACGGTCTCTCACATAGGCGATGGACACGGCAGACTGATGGTGGCCATGGGCGTAATTAACCGTGCCGTCTATGGGATCAACGATCCACAGGTCTCGGTCCAGCGCGGCCACATCGCCTATCTCGGGCGCCAGTTCTTCTGACAGGATCTCGTGTTCAGGGAAGGCGTCCCTGATCAAACCGGTGATCAGCGCGTCGGCTTTCAAGTCTGCCTGAGTCACCAGCTCATGCCCACCCTTGAAATCTCGCCGCAGGGGATGCTGACTTCGCTCCCTGACAATCAACTCCCCCGCCTGAAGCGCGATGGATTTGGCAAAATCCAGAATTTCATTCATAAAGGCGGGGCGAGATCCAGTTGGCATAATATTGACCGGCGGCGCAATTATAGCGTCATAAACATCGGGCTCGCACCGGCGATTACCTCAAATAAAACAAATCAATCGCTCTAGTCTCAGTAAAGCATGTGATGCTGTTCACAAAAAGCGGGAAAACTGAAAGCATTTATGAGAACCGGTCCACAAGTACGGGCATCATCCGGCTCTACAAATCAATTTGAATGCTAGAATGGATAGCATGCGCGCAGCACAAATCCGCAATAACTGAATCGCAGGCTAATCATTGAATAAAGATGCGCTCGAACACAGAGACGGTCCAATCAAAATCGCCGCCGTGATTGGCGATATGATCTGCATCCTTGTGCCAGCATTCATCGCATCTTCACTGCGCGATGTCACCCTGGAAACTGCCTATCTGAGCCTGTTTTTCCCCGCGGCACTTTGCTATTACGTCGCCGCCGAATCCTTCGGCGCCTATCAGAGTTTATTGCCGGAAGATCGAGGGGTAACGACGGCTGCAGCGATCACCGCATGGTTGTTCGCCGCTTTCGGCGTTATGTTTGGACTCTTTTTGCTGCAGATCAGTCTGATATATTCGCGATTCGTCATTTTGGCCTGGATATTGGGCTCAGGCACCCTAATCTTGTCATGGCGAACCGTGTTGCTCAGTCCTCTGCTATCCCTGATTTCATCCAGGTTTCTTCCTCGCCGCACGGTTGGGATACTCGTTAGCTCGGGAGTTTGTCTGGAGTTGAACAGAACTCTCTCGGATGATAAATCCCTCGGTCTCGATGTGGTGGGAATCTATGGCGATGACGAGAGTTTAAAAGATGCCCCCGGGTACCGCGGTGGGACAGAATTGTTCCAACGGGCGGGACAACAGAAACAGTTCGATATTGGGATTATTCCCATCGAGATGGCTGATCGCATAGACTTCGCCGAATTCGTTTCAACCGGCACCGAATTGCAGATAGTTCCGCCAATGCGCGCCCAGCACCTGATGGCCAATCGTATTATGAAGTACGGCCAAATCAGCACGATTAATGCATATGTCCCCAGGCTTTCTTATGGACAATTAGCGCTCAAGCGAACTCTTGATATCATCGTGGCGCTGACGGGGTTGGCAGTATTTTGCGTACCGATGCTTGTTATTGCCCTAAGTATAAAGGTCTCATCGCGAGGACCGGTGCTTTATCGCCAGCAGCGAATTGGAGCGCATGGCAAACCTTTCGTCATGTGGAAATTTCGTACCATGGAGGCATGCGAAGACGGCACGTCCATCGCGCAGGCAACTAGATTTGATGATCGGGTTACTTCGCTCGGTCGATTTTTGCGTCGCACCTCTCTTGACGAGCTACCCCAGTTTGCCAACGTGCTGGGGGGAAGCATGTCCGTAGTTGGACCGCGACCTCATGCACTAGCGCACAATGACCTTTACCAGGATAAGGTTAACCGTTATCTGCTACGTCACAAATTAAAACCCGGGATAACCGGCCTTGCCCAGGTCAGCGGCGCGAGAGGTGAAACCGAAACTCTGGATAAAATGCAGCGTCGAATCGATTACGATCTGTATTATATTGAGAACTGGTCGCTCTGGATGGATATTAAAATCTTGGTGAAGACCCTCAGAGTTGCGTTTACCGACCCCAATGCGTATTAATCTCGCAAGCTATCTAGCGCAAGGCATTAATATTTTGATCAATTTGCCGACAACTAGCGAAAAATGCGATAGGAAATACCTTGCATTACTTCACGGATCCAGCTTTTGCGGCCTGCGGTTTTAATTGAAATCAGGCGGAAACGAGTCCAGCTAGTTGGGAAAAATCAGCAACCATTGGAGCTAATCTATGACTTTCTCAGACACGACCAGTTCGTCCTCGGGGGTTCCTGAGAATGGCTTTACTATTGACGAATCGATAAAATCATTTGCTTTGGGTAGATCAGCGTTGTTTCTCGCTATTACCACCCTGAGCTGCGACGCACTGGGCGCCGACCCCCGTGTATTCCAGAGCGGTAACCTTAGCCTGACGCCACTACTCAACGTCAATTTTACCGATGAAGACAATATTTACCGGCGCAACGTGGACGAGGTAGATTCCCTCATCACCACAATAACGCCAAGCCTTGCAGCAGTGTATTCGAATGGCGTCAGCGGCTGGCAACTTGACTTGCAAGCCAGCGATGTAAACTTCGACGCGAGCGATGTCGACGATTACAGTAGCTGGTCGATCAACGGGTCGGCGCATCTGGAGCTCAATGAATTCAATTTACTGGACTTCAACGCCGGACTCCAAGACGATGTCCAGAGGCGCGGCACCGGATTCAGCCAGTTCGGCCCACTGCCGGATGAACCGGACACCTTCGAGCAGTCAACCCTGGGAGTCACCTACCAGCTTGGCTCGCAAAATGCTCGATTGAGACTGCGAGTCGGCGGCAACAGCACATCCATGGAATACACCAATAACGAGGAATTCGCCACCGGTCGAAACTACGATCAGACAGGTCTGCAGTCGACGCTTCTGTGGCGGGTCTCACCCCGGACAGACATTCTGGTCGAGGCCAGAACCAACGATTTTGAGTATGACCAGGCGCTGTTCGCGGGCGGTCAAACAACGGCATCCCTCGACAGCTCGGAACAGTACGTATTTCTTGGTGTCAGCTGGGAAGCGACTGCCAGAACTACAGGCAGTATCCGCATTGGACGGGCCGATAAAGAATTTGATTCACCGACCCGGCAGGATGTCGATGGGCCGTCATACGAGGTCGGTATCGAATATTCACCGCTGACCTACTCCACCTTTAATCTAACCGCGTCCCAGAACTATGGCGAGGGTATCGGTATAGGTAATGCCACCGAGCGCAAACTCCTCGGCATCAATTGGCAGCATGAATGGAGACCCTCGTTATCAACGGTGGTATCTATCCAGAGCGAGGATTCTGATTATGTCGGTTCCGCTCTGACTGACAATGTAGATCGTCTCTCTGCCCGTTTGAACTATGAGTTAGCCCGCTGGCTGGACGTCAACATCGGCGTAAGCACAGAAGAAAGAGAAACCAACGTAACCCAGGCATTCGGTTTTGATCAGTCGGGGCTAAGCATAGGATTTCAGGCCAGTTTCTGAGCAATATTGCCGTTAACCATTCATATTTAAGACTCAAATCAGTGACTTAGATCACAGAGTGTGAAAGTATTGGTCGTGAAACTAATACGATACGCTCAAAATGATTAAACCTTTTAAATTTTCGTGCTATTCCTAAGGGCCCGGCGCTCCAGCTCACCTTGTGAGCACGGACATCGGGCCGTTTAGTCATTGCAAATCTGGCTCGCAACAGACCGATATTGCGGATCTGATAGCAGCTTTTGTATGACGCCGGGATAGAGAACGTGAGCCACGGGCAGGATTTATGAAGTACCGGCAAAAAGCGCAGCGCTGGATCACAACACTCTTGCTGATAGCAATGGTGCCGTTGAATCACGCTCAGGAATCGGCAGCAGTCGCGGATACCAATGAAGCT